>MKWU01002949.1_pt1 | contig 23682 bp, 25 predicted proteins | sample 809101 | NCBI WGS metagenome assembly MKWU01 (sample SAMN05860141, study PRJNA318959) | sponge metagenome | host: Aplysina aerophoba | place: Slovenia: Piran, Adriatic Sea, Gulf of Piran | collected 2013-05-07 | reverse complement strand
TTTAGAAAATGCCAGAGGATCTTTCGTTTCTTCCAAGGAAGTGTGAGTCGCGTCTAAGTTCTCGTCTTTGTGCGGCAGAAGGTCTTCTATTTTTTTTAGTGTTTTGCTGTCTTGCCTTGCCATTAGTTTTTTCTTTCTTGTTCCTGCACCCTCTATGATGCCGTCCACCTCTAGCATTGCGACCCTTCCGTTTTTCATATCAACATCCCGTTCGCTTAAATCTGATCCGTGAACGCCGGAGAGCATTAAAAATAATAATATAAATTTCATAAATCCTCTTTTACTATATCTGAAGTATCGATCACGACATATTCTAAGACAAGGTCTTTTTGGATCAATGACCTCTCGAATTTAAGAAATAAGAAAAATTCCATCCTGGCAGATCTTATAAGGTCGAAACAAACATCAACAAGTTGACTTGCTTATGCTATCTCTCATATTAACGATCCATGGAGATGAAAACAAAGCTGCTTGCTCCCAATCTATTTTATCCAAATCTATTTCAGCAGGTTCAACCTGACTCATGGATTTAGAAAATGCCAGAGGATCTTTCGTTTCTTCCAAGGAAGTGTGAGTCGCGTCTAAGTTCTCGTCTTTGTGCGGCAGAAGGTCTTCTATTTTTTTTAGTGTTTTGCTGTCTTGCCTTGCCATTAGTTTTTTCTTTCTTGTTCCTGCACCCTCTATGATGCCGTCCACCTCTAGCATTGCGACCCTTCCGTTTTTCACATCAACATCCCGTTCGCTTAAATCTGATCCGTGAACGCCGGAGAGCATTAAAAATAATAATATAAATTTCATAAATCCTCTTTCACCATATCTGAAGTATAGATCACAAAAAATTCTATCACATAGTAGTATTAATTTGATCATTTTCTATATCCTATTCTTGGGGAGACTGATGCGCGCGACATAAAATTTGCTGATTTCACCAATATTTTCAGACATTTTCTGAAATGCGGACAACCTCCAAATTCTGCTGTTCACACAGAAAGCTTCTAAAGCTGATAATAAGTGATAGCATGCAAGACTGTATTTTGCGTGCAACACACCCTCCCAACGGCTATTCTCTAATTTTAAAAAACAAGCTATCTCTCTTAATTGAACAAAATTAATAAATTAGCTATAAAGATTGAAAATTGTTCTTTTTTGTTAATATAATCATGTAATTGTTAATATAATCATGTAATAAATGAATGAGGATACCTATGAATTTTATATTATTATTTTTAATGCTCTCCGGCGTTCACGGAGCAGATTCAAGCATAGTAGAGGCTACTAATATGGACGAGAGAGAGGTCGCGCAAATGCTAACAGAGGTGAGCGACTTAGAGGGCTCAAAAAATCAAAAACTAATAAAAGCAATCGCAAGAGAAAATGGCAAGAAAACACAAAAAATAATAAAAAAAATGGACAGAGAGGAGGCCGTAAAACTACAAAAAGTAACTATAGCAGCATGGTCAGATCGCTCGACTCAAGCAGCAGCAAATGGCAACAAGATGATTTCTGCAAAAGAAGAAAAGTGGCAGCAAACTCAAGCAGCCCTTCTACCGCACAAAGACAGGATCTTAACGACTCTTCACACTTCCTTGGAAGAAACGAAAGATCCTCTGCCATTTTCTAAATTCATGAGTCATGGATGGCATCTGCTGGGGGTTGTACAAGACGCAAATATAGATGCATACCTCAAAGGCACTGGTATAGTCTTGGAGGATAATTTGAACGGATTCAATAGATTCTCTAAACGCGATGGTTTTTCTGCAGATGATCCAGATTCTCCAAGTGTAAAGAGAGTTCAACAGACGTTGAGACAACTCTTCTTCACTTTAGAGTCTTTATGTGAGGGAGCAAAAGATAAATTTAATAAAAGACTGGATGATTTCTTTAATCTTTACATAAAGTGTTGTAGAGATCAGTAATTCTGAGACCTATAACTCTGCTAGATTGTTGAAATATAAAACGTGTTCTGCATACGGAGCATCTAATTATTGGTCCACACACAATAGAAGCGTATCCACGCATACGTTTTCGATCATCAGCAGAGGGGGTTTGCACGTTTATTTTGTCACAAGATCATTAGCCGTTTTCTAGTGCTCAAGTGCTTATGATTTAGATATGATAAAGTAATAAATAGGAGATAAAAAGATTGTAAGGATGTCATTTTTGTCCAAATGTATCTTCAAACCAGAATGATGATCGTTTGTGTTTAGAATTTTTGTCAAAATAACTACTATGGGTTCCGACAACTCTTTTAATAAATATGGGTCACTCATATCGCAATACTTTTTATGAACGTGCGGATCTTCTGAGGAAGCTTTTTTAGCAGCAAATTCTTTTAAAAGCTGACTTCTGTGCAAATCAATGCGTTTTTGAGTGTTTTGCCATATTTCTTCATTCTTACCAAGAAAAGCATCAGATCCACAAAGTTTTAAACACATAAATAACATAAAAAAAACACCACCACCCGAGACAATCAAGGATCTGATAAAGAGAGCTATTAGCCAGAAGAGAGCGAGTATTTTGATTAGAATACTTTTTAGGCTTTTGGGATAGAAAAACTCAGAAGTAGTTCTAGCATTAAATCAAAAATTTGTTAATCTTGAATTAGTCTCTGTTTCAGATTTCACAAAGACTGTCTCATGCTATGTTCGTCATACCAAATAACTCTATCCAGTTACAACACCTAACAATATTGTGTACTAACAAAGGCAATGTATAAGTGAAAAACTCTAAGACCCCCTTCTCTACCTGGTTTTGCAAAGCTCAGTAACTGACAAAATCTGCTCATTACACATGAAACGAGTATCTTCGAGAGGAAAGATTGTCCTCAAATGGTTCCACCAATGTTAATCCGATTAACAAAGTCCTCAAATGGTTCCGCCAATGTTAATCGATCAACAAATTTTTCTAAAAGTCTTGTAGCATAGCATAAATTACTATATTGTCGCTCTATTTCTACTCTGCCACAGAAGATGCTAAAGGATTCTAATAATGCCATGCATGCATTACTATATTGTCGCTCTATTTCTACTCTGCTACACGTGTAATCACGTTTGCGTATTGATGCATATACTGTTTCGAATTCAGAAAAAAGATAAAAATAGAACTCTAGATCAAGTTTGGAAGGTGCTATCTTCTTTGCAAAAGTGATTAAACTCAGTTGGGAAGAATGCATATTTTCGAAATCTGTACAATTCATTGCCCTGATCGAAGGTTCATCTAAAACTATCTTTGTAGCAGTAAGGGCCAGTATCTGTTCAGCAGTAAGTTCATGATGTTTCGTCAATCGTTCTGAAAGAGCAGCCGTTAATTGTACTGTTAAATCATGCAATGGTTGAAATTTCAAATTCTTGTAGTTTATTGGGTATAAAGCTAGATAACCTTTTCTGTGTTGCTCTAACAATTCTTGAGCGTTTGCCCAACCTTTAAGAAATTGTGCGTCATGCCTACGCTTTGATACTGCAATAGCATGATCGCATGGATCATCACTGCACCTATCATCGGTTTTTTCTAAAGATCCATGGAGATGAAAACAAAGTAAAAATAATAATATATATGTCATAAATATTCCTTGATAACAAAAGTATAACCCAAAAAACAAAAAAACCTCATCCGAGAAATTCACATCGAATAATATGCAAAGTTGCTATTGGCGTGTTGTAAAAAGAATAGAACACACATAAATGACTTAAGAATACTTCAGTGTGCACTGAGGGATTCTGATTTAGAGATTGAAGCTCTGAATTCCCAAAGATCTTCTTAATTTCATCAAGATCCGCCTGCAACTTATCCATTCCGTCCCAAAGCTCACTGTTCGCACAAAAATCTTCTAAAGATGATAATATGATTTTTTGTTAATAAATATTTACCCCTTCACATCGACAAGCATTATTGTATTGTTTTAAAGCACCCTCTGCCTCTTGAAAGGCGACCACCGACCCTCCACCTTTTATTTTATCGATCTCTCCGCTGCAGACAAAGTGTTCTGTGGTCGTTCTCAACGCATATTTATATTTAGGATTTTGGATATTTAGCACAGTCTTCTTTGGGCGCTACCAGACTCTGCCAATACTGATAGTATAACTCGGCGAATAAAGAATTATCATTATCACAGAATTCGTAGCATGAAGATAGAAGGTAATGGTAAGCTTTCATATATTTTACTTTCCACTTTGAATGCTCCGCATTCCCGTTTGAATGAAGTTCCCACGAATATATTTCTTTCAAAAAACAAAAAGCTTGCATAAAAAGTGATGGATTAAGATGAAAATCATCACTTAACATATTCTCAGCTTCCTTTTCTATTATTGCCTGATCTGCTGTAGGGTTTGTTTTTCTGTCGCATTGCGTAAGAATATCGAGTATTGGTTCTGCAAATACTTGTAACTTCGAAGGATCTTTTATGTTCATAAATGGTTCCCTCTTCAACTGAGCTAGCAAAGCGTATCGGTGATCAAGGGCGATATCAGCTTGAGCGCGTCGCCAACAAGAAACACGCACAGCTGTTGTTTTATGTGGCTTATCAGATAAGTAAGACTGTCTCGCGTCACTCGCCTCTTTAAGTAGCGCATTATTCCAAAGGATATCAAAATCACTGCCATGCGCGTGCCAACAAATTAAGAATAATAGTAGTAAGTTCATAGTTTCCTCTCTTGTTTGTAATTTATCATATCTGAATCATAAATGTAACATCATAGTTGTCTGAAAAAAGCAATTAAATACCTTTGGGGCATAATACTTCATAGAGCTACTGAGCAGTAATAATCGTAGTAGACGAGAGTATATTGCATTAAATGCATCTTGATAGTCATGAATCAATATTTGCAAGACACAAGATTATGCAGGGGTGCTCTTGATCTTCAACAATAAATAGATAGTATGAATGAGAATGCCCTATGATTATATTTACTCTCTGCATACGCATATAGCGCGCTAACACCAGAAGCAAGCGAAGTGCTCACTCCTTTCAGAGGAGCATGGTCCTCCAGTTGCGCTCGATTGTTGATGATCAGTGAGGAGAATAGTGCCCTATCTGATTTAACACGCGAAACTTCTGTGTCCCATAAATTAAAAATCCAAAATAGCAAAGCTGTTTTTTAGAATAAATATCAGACAATTTCTGAATTGATATCAGGATTTTGTCAAAGATATACTGCTGTTTGCCCTCTATCGAATTTTCGCAGCTTGCAAGTTAAACAATAAAAAGCAAAAAATTGTACTGTGGCTCTAATGACGATCTACTCAATCCCATGGCACTCTAAGTCAAGTCTGATTTAGAGATTGGAGCTCTGAATGATAAATGATCTTCTTGGTTTCATCAAGAGCCGCCTGTAACTGATCCACTCCGTCCCAAAGCTCACTGTTCGCACAAAAATCTTCTAAAGATGATAATACGTTTCGGTATGCCTTACGGTATCCATATCGTAGCAATAATTTATGTACTACATCTCTATCCTGAACTAAAGAGAACAAGCAGTGTGAATGGCATAATGCATCAAAATAAAACAAGAAGGTTTCTAAATTGGCCCCACCCTCTTTTTTATTCAGAATATATTCTTGATCTGCAATTATCTGGATAGAAGTCAGGTGATGATGTTTCTCTAAGGTTTTTCCAATATCATCCTGTACTCCTCGCGCAAAGGTAGCTAATTCATCACACTTCATACTCGCATAATTACTATTCCTGAGGGTATCTAGCAGATTTTTTTTGTGCGTCTCCAACAATTCTTGATCGTTTTCCCAACCTTTCAGAGCAAAAGATGGGCTGGGGTAGTCCTCATAGATCTTTTCTGCGCCACAAGCCTGCAAACAGGTTAAAAATAATAATACTAATAACATCAATATATCCTCATACTTTTAAAGTATACTGCAATACTGCATATTTTAGCAAAAATTGAATGCGTATCGATACGAAGCTGTTTTTGATTTTCAGAAAAAGTCTGTATAACAATAAGAGGCGTTGTTTATTAATCATAATACTATTGCATAAAAGTGCGTGCTGTCCTCGCATATCATGCCACAACACAACAATTGGCACATCTTTATAAATATGATGAGGACTCACAAGAGCGATCAAATTTTTTTCCACACTTCACAAATACCTTCTTTCATCGCAACTGTTTATAGTGCTACTTGCAAGTATGCATGATGCATTAAACCAGGTTTTTGTGAGAATATTAACATTATCTAACCAGCCTGAGTGAAACTGAGAGCACAAAAAGCATGCATGCTGCACGTTTTGTATAGAGGTGTAGTTGCGTTAATTCTGGTATCTGTCAGATTTTTTATAGTAGCGCAAATCCTATACGCAGATTATGTATTTATAGCCGTTATGCAAATAATCCTTTATGTATGATGATGTATGATGCCAGCATCTAGCAACGTTGTGCTCTAAAAAATGACTGCTTATAATGAGTAGAAAGACAATAATCAACCCCTAAAGCATTATCTCCACGAAATAGTATAAATCATCGCTTTAGGCATCTATAGTATCAAAATTAATCAGTAAAATACCCGACTTCCAACTAGCTTTTCAAAGATCAATCACTAAAAAGAGTGTTTTTCTGTTCTTATTTAGAGCTTTTTGCATTTCTTTCGACTTAATGCAGACAAGCAAAGGTCAGAAACAATCTTCTACACTCAAGTAGTAGAGCCTTATCATCATATATTGTTTCAATCTATCTCCTCCATGTAATGAAATGTCAGAATAAATTTTCTCAAGCGTTCAGAAGCCCAAATTTGTCTCCCCATACAGAAGCCTTCTAAAGATGATAATAAGTATAGACATGCAGCATTGTATTGTGTCTCTAATGCTATTCTGCGAGGAGATACTTGGTATTTACGAAATAATTGCTTATATTCTGAATCTCTTTCAAATTCAGAAAAAAGATAAAAGAAGAGTTCTAGATCAAGTTGTTGGGCAAATCGCAGCTGTATGAAAGTCTTAAGATCATCTGGCTCAATCAAAGGGTTGCGTGAGGATATTCTTGTAGCAGTAAGAGCTAGTATCTTTTCAGAAGTCAGTTGATGATGTTCGGTCAAAGACTGTTCCATAACAGCCTTTACTTGTTTTGAAAAATTATGTAACAAGGTAAATCGCAAAGAAGAATAATGTTCCCGCGACAAGGCGTTTTGTAAGGTGGATGCCAAAATTTCTTTTTGTGTCTCTAATAACTTTTGATCTCCCCACTCTTTTAGCGATGGGTCAGCATGCCTGCGACGCAAACACTTAGATAGTCGAGAAATAGAATTAGAAAAACAGTGCAGTAGTGTGCCCCAACAGCTATTATCACTCCAGTTATTATAACTTATGCAGAGTGTCTGTATGGGGGGGGATTTTTTGTCCTTACACCGATCATCGGCGTTTTCTAAAGCTCCATGGAGATGAAAGCAGAGCAAAAATAATAATATATATGTCATCAATACACCTTATTTGTCAATACTAGATTACACGAGAATGAAATTAAAACAAAGATCTCACTTACTCGCACTAAACAAAATCAATGCACCAAATGCTTTTTAAAAAGTTGATGTTTTTAGCAAAACAATCATTATTTAAAGCAATGAAGATAAATGTGAAGGTGAGACATTCAGAGGTGCCCCCTTAACCACTCACCTCTGAATATTCTTGCAAACTGTCGTAAAGCCTCTCCAATTTTGAACTCAATCCTTTTCTGTGAGACCGGTTAGGGAACGCCAGGCTTTATAACAAGCAATAGCTTCCTTCTGGCGCTCACAGAAATGCAAACAAGATAATAGAAGAGACTTATAAGCTTTTACATATTTTGCCAACACAAGATCTGGATTATCCTGATTACAGCCATCGGTTACAGTAAGCATACAGCTTTGTCCAGTATAAGACAGAGCATGCATGAAGGTTTCTGGAGTAAGATGGAAGCAAGGACTTAGCATATTGCTAGCTTGCTCTTTCATTTTGTCCTCACTTATGTCAGGATGTTTTTCGGTGAAATACTCTAAAAGTATATCCCGCAGTCCGTCTGCAAAAGCTTTTACTTCCTTAATGTTTTCCATTTGACAAATTGCTTGCGTCCGCAAGTGATCCGACACACGTTTTCTCCAAGGATTTTTGAAAGCAGTTTGACCTACGTCCCACCAAGAACACTGTAGAGTTAGTTCTAGAGGTGACATCGCACGCAGTTGATCTATTCTTGTGATCATATATTGTTCTAACGGACTATATTCACTCACACCCTCATCAGCTCCAGACACGTGCAAACAAATCAAAAATAATAGTGGTATGAATTTCATAGTTTTTTCCTCATAGTCAATATAAATATGCATTGTATATCGTATATCATTTCAGCCGTGAAAGCAAATTTAAAACTATAATATTGCATTTCATGAATATCTCCAATCTAGCGGAGTGCGTATAAAATGCTATAAATTTAGTGCGCCAAGATCCCACTTGTTTTACCAAAATCATGCACCTATCATCGGTGTTTTCTAAAGCTCGATGGAGATGAAAAAAGAGCAAAGATGATAATATATATGTCATCAATACACCTTGTTTGTCGATACTATATTACACGCAAATGAAATTAAAACAAGGATCTCACTTACTCGCACTAAACAAAATCAATGCACCAAATGCTTTTTAAAAAGTTGATGTTTTTAGCAAAACAATCATTATTTAAAGCAATGAAGATAAATGGGAAGGTGAGACATTCAGAGGTGCCCCCTTAACCACTCACCTCTGAATATTCTTGCAAACTGTCGTGCCTCTCCAATTTTGAAATCAATCCTTTTCTGTGGGAACGATTAGGCGATGCCAGGTTTGATAATAAGAAATAGCTACCTTATTACCATCACAGAAATTTAAACAAGATAGTAGAAGATTCTTATAAGCTTGTACATATTTTGCGTTCACAGCATCTGGATTCCCCTGATTACGGATATCGCTTATATCCAGCAGATATCTTTCTTCAGAAAAACACAAAGCTTGCATGAAGATTTCTGGACTAAGATGGAAGCGAGGACTTAGCATATTGATCGCTTGCTCTTTCACTCTGGAATAACTTATGTCAGGATGCTTTTCTGTCTGATACTCTAAAAGTATCGTCAGCAATGGGTCTGCAAAACCTTTTAATTCCTTAATGTTTTCCATTTGACTAATTGCTTGCGTCTGCAAGTGATCCGACACACGTTTTCTCCAGGGATTTTTGAAATTAGCTTGATTTAGTCTCCAACAAGAACACTGTAGAGCTTGTTCTAGAGGTGGTAGCTGACGCACTGCATCTAATCTTAGGCATAATTCTTTTAACGCACTCTGACAACACGCATCCTCATCAGATCCATACACGTGCAAACAAAGGAAAAATAGTAGTATGAATTTCATAGTTTTTATCCATAATCAATATACAAGTGAGTACTTAGGATCATTATATATCATTTATTTGTTTCAACAATGATTGAGATTGCATGAATTTGACACAATACAGAAAAATCTTTCAATTTCTATGTACCAAATGGTTTTTAAGAGGAAGGTAGAGCACGAAAAAGCATGGTTCTGTATGGATAGATTTGGCTTAATAGAATATCAACTTATTGCCCAACTGCTTTAAGCAATAAAGGTTACTCTCTTTGTATTTTCAAATCAACTGAATCAAGATAAACGTCGACGATCAGTAGTCTTTTGAGCAAGTGGATCAATTTTTGCAGGTTTTGCCTCAATCCAGATTATTTCTCTTGGATACCCAAGGAATATTCTATCAAGTGAAAAAAAATCAAAAGTGTCTCTCTACGAATGAGCTCTCTTAACACGCTTTGCTACCGATCTTTCAACGTTAACTTCAATAATGTCAAGGATCTCTTCCTGCCATAAAGAATAGTGTACATCAGATCGTACTAAGAAGTTGTCACAAAAACCATCGAAAGAGCTTAGGAGGTGATAATACATTCTTTGACATTTTTGATCATCACTTGAAACATCAGATGCTGAGAATGCATATTCTCGTTCCAATAAAGCAAAAGAATGATAGTAAAGCGTTAGATCAAGATGGAAGTTTTTCTTTTCCATCTCAGGCACCTGCTTTGCCACCAACCCATCAGATATGATGGGATGCTTTTTTGTATAAACTTTCACAAGAACCTTGAGTACTAATTGTGCGATAGGCTTGAGTTCAAATAGTTTTGACGCCTCAGACAAATTTATTTTCTTCATAATATTTTGAAACGCTGTTCTGAGTGTCGTATCCAAACAGCCTTCAGAGTAGAATGGCTCCAGAGGAGCATCACACACCATTCTGATTCTTTCATCCAAAGAGTTTTGAGCTACATCCCACAAAGTGGCCTGCGTAGCTTTTTCCCCAAATGTCAGGGATGCACAACAGAAAGAAAGTCTTTTCTTTTTTGCCTCTTCTATAGCTATAGCAGAAAGGCACTCTGCGCTATAGCTAGCCTGTAAACAAGTTAAGGTTGAAAATAATAATATTAATCGCAATTTCATACACTTATTATTTATTTTTTTTTTTTTGATGTCAATTCATAGACTCGTATTTTGCAAGCGATCATCATCCCAATAGAGCAGTGTAGATAAAACATTGCAGAATTCCGGCAATCACCAGCACTCTTAAAAGACTCACAACTCAAAGAAGAGAGTTGGCATACAACGCAAGCACATATTGCTCAAAGCGTTGCGGTGGCAAAGACATCCAAAGGACTAGCTGCTTTTGCTGGTTGAAGTTTGTTTTTTTCAGCAATTCTTTTTACGCTTTGACCTAAAAAAAGAATGGCGACAAGGATTTTTAGGGGAAGGTAGTGAATCTAGCGTTCAAATATTTAGATTTTTTCACTACCTTACACACATAGGATTGCAAGATTAAGCAAAAAACTCTAGAACAATTAAGTATTGATCTGACATACACATAATTTTACAAAAAACAATCATTATGATACAATTTTGTAATATGTTAATATTATTATTTTTCACTTGTTTACACACTTATGGATCTTATGCTCCAGTGGCCACTGAAAAGCATCTTTGGCAACACAGTCAGGAAATATTTAAGCCGTATCGTGATGCCACTCTAGCGGCACTCCAACGCTCTCCATATACTTTGCGCACCTTAGAGTTAGTAGAAATGGAGTTTGGGGATGCCTATCCAAAATTTATGCTTAACGGTTGGAATATGACTGCATTTTCAAAGGAAGCTTTTGCTCATCAAGGCGTGTATCCCCAATTAAGATATATTCAAGATAATCCAGAAGATCCAAATTTTAATCTTGATATCCCTACCCTCTCTAAGGCTTTGACGATGGCCTCTGAGCATAACTCACTCCTTCAACTTCCACACTACACCCCCTTATTAGAAGTCGCTCTGCATGGACAGTATAGCCTCTTGTTATCTTGCAAAGCTTTCTGTGAAAACCGTCCAGGGGAGGCTTTCTCAGAGTATGAGAAATATTGGCACAATACTGCTTATACAAGCGTTTCAAAAAAAAAGAAATCGTCCTAGAAAATATTGAGGAGACGAAAAAGTCGCCAGAATCATCAAGAGTAGCGTTGGCAGAAGACTTAAAAAAGATTTCAACATCACTTTTTTCTCTTTTTGCAGAATCCCATCCCTCTTACAATGATCGCTTACGTCTTTCAGCGCTTTTCGCATATCTTCATATAAATAAGAAACACTGGACTAGGCATGCAGTCGCGGCTCAATTTCCATTGCTTTGCGCCTCACTTCTTCTATTGCTTTGCGCCTCACTTCTCCTATTGATTGGCGCCTTTCGCGCCTCACTCCCCTTTCTTTTTGAATCATTTCTTCCATTTCTTTTTGAATTATTTTTTCCATTGCTTTAGCTCGAACGACTCTTATTTCTTTCATTTCTTTTTTCATATCTCGAGCAAGAAGAAACAGTGGACGGTTCTCCACAAAGGGTAAGAAATGGTCTATGTCTTCACCTCTTATATTTCTTAAAGTTTTTTTAGATTTACATAAATTGAGTATATAATTATGGCTACGATTTGCATCTGTAAGAATCTCTCTCACAGTTTTTGCCCTGACCTCTTTTGCAGGCCACCTGACCTTGGGGGTGAAATCAGCTACAGGTAGTGCAAAAAGGTCTTGAAAGTCCAAAAATAATAGATAACCTTTTCTTAATATTGAATTTCTATAGTGTGAGTGTTCTGGACACGCCAAGGCACGCTCCACAAGAGGCCTCGCTCTTTTTCTAAAAGGTTCTATTCTTTCCTCCATTTCTGAAGAAACGGAAGATGGTAAACACATTATGCGAGTCAAACTATCAATATCCAAACAAGGGTCCAAAAACGCTAGCGGTATTCCAGACATGATACACACGGCCTCTGCCTCATAATCCTGCTCATCAATGTACAACTTAAACATCTGTTTTTCAGAAATAGCGTCTGTATTATACAGAACACGGATACTCCTTAATTTTTCTTTTAAATTTTCCCCACTCCATTCATCACAGCAAAGACCAGAATGCATATCATATAAGATTTTTGCATAAACAACTAATTGCATATTTAAAGCTTTATTCTCCCCTTCCCCTTGCATTAATGAGATACATTCTTTTTCCAAAACAGCCGAAGAAGGCAATCCTTGAGCCCTTTGTTTTCTTTGATTATAAGTATATACCATGATACCTAGAAGATCCTTTCTTGTTGAAAGTTTTTTCATACAGTCTTTTTGGAGCGGCCAATCCACAAAATTTAATGGAGAGAGTTTACCTTCATATTCTTTTATAAATAGATCCTTTACACGGAGCTTTATTTTTGCAAGAGCATCTTGCACATTTGGATCTTCTTCACATTTTCTCAAGTATGCAAAACCTCTCTTCTGGATGTCTGCCCCTTCTCTGAGAAACAATTCATAATTTGTATCTATGCAGCGATCTTTAGAAAATGATATTTTAGCTGCCATCGAACACACAACACTTGCATCTATAAAACCATCCACAGGAACCTTGAGGTGTAAGTGTTCGAGCGGATGATCCATAAAACCTTCCATACATTCACTAACATAGTGCAAACCCTGTTCATGCAACATCCAAAAAAGAATATCTTTAATATGTTCAAAACAACCTCCATCTTTTTTCAGCCTTAAAGCTTCATTCCATAGTGGTCGAAATTCCTCCAAAGCTATAGCAAAAAATTTTGCAAAAGGCCCTTTTGTTATAGCATCTTGCTCCAACTGATGCAGAGCCATATCATGATGCAGAATCACAGATCCAAGGCCTTCATAAGCATCATGTACTACCACAGGAGTATTCAAATCTTTTGGTACACTCAAAAGATATTTATATTTATCGCAAAGCATTAATGTCAGAAAATCTTCCTCCGAGAATCCACCATTCTCAGTCATAACAAACACAAACTCTCTTTCTGCGACTCTCCTCAAGCCTTCTAACTCTGCTTCATCTACAATAATTCTCAGCGCCATACAGTCACGGTAGTGTAAAGAAAGTGTAAACCTCAAAAAATCTTTAGGTATTTTCCGCAATGATCGAGTGAAAAGTTCTTGTATACTAGCGTGGTAAACGCTACCTAATCCACAGTTCAATTCAAATGCATAGGGACTCTTCTTATATAAATCAGATTCAAGCATATCCGCTATTTTTGACATAGGGATGAATCTTTTTTCCAGTTCATTCATCGCTTCCACAAGGAAAGGTAATTTTTTCCTCTGAGCTACACTCCATTGTGGCCAGATAGCCTCACAGGATGATTCTTGGCTTGAAATTGCGCCATGCGCGCAGCAAAAAGTAAATAATAATATAAGTATCATATTCTTGTTGAAGAGTAGCATATTTGCATTACAAATGAAAATCCCAGTGTCTGCAATTATTGAGAACAAACAAGAGCTATTAAATGGATTTTTTGGATTAGTCTTCGTTTTTATTCAGCATGAAGTCAACATGCTTAAATGCAGGATCTACTCGGCAGAATGATACTGCAAGCGGAATAGTGTAAGATGCAAAACTCTAGTGACACTGCTTATTTAAAGAGATATATTAAATACGTGAATAAAGAGATATTTATGCCATTACTGTTATTATTTATAATTTGTTTGCAGGCTTATGGATCTGAAGGAGCCTGCGATGATGATGGTGATCCATGCGAAGATATCGTAAAATTTTTTGCGCAAAAGCGTATATCTTGTCTAAGCGAATTTGATGAGGGTTGTCGTGATTTCCGAAGCTTTGCGAAACTAAAGATGAGTCTTGATGAATGGATGACCTTTGCGAAACCAGTGCTCACGATAGTGGATGCAGCCTACAAGAGACAGCATCCCAATCTCTCTGAAGAGATGTTTGCAAAAAAGAGAGAGGATATTATCCAACTTGCTAAGCAAGGATTCTTTCCTCTTTCGATAGAGAAATTCTGCCTTTTCTTTCATGAGTTAAAGGTAGAGTTTAAGAGAGATTTGCAGGATTTGAGAGATTTGCAATTGCTGCATCAGACACTTTTGAGAGAGAAAGAGTTGGGGCATTTGATAGATTTTATAAATATTCCACAAGAAAGAGCCAAAATTGAGAACAAAAACATACATTTATTCTTTTCCTTGTTAGAATCTTTATATCATTTCTGTCGAAAATCAAAAACAGGTGCAAATAGTGCTTATTGGCTGCAACTGGGCACATGGGAAAGCAATCAAAGAAAATTTGATCCATACAGAAGCAAGATTTTAAGAATTTTTGACCCAAAAACAACAGATGTTTTAGAGGTCTTAAAGAAAAGAGGCTTCTGCTTTAGTAGGTGTACTCTTTATCCTCAAAGCTTTGTACAACCAAAGATGAGCATGAATGAATGGATGACGTTTGCGCAACCAATAGTAGAGATCCTGCTATCAGCCTATAGGAAAATGTATCGTGGTAGTGCTGCAGAGATATCTCAACAAAGTCTGTTGATTGCCCAATCTGCGAAGCAAGGATTTTTTAGACTTGATCTAGAAACCTACTTTCTATCTTTGCATCAATTAAAGATAGACTATGAGAAAGATTTTCTACAAGAAGAAAGAGCAACACTCGAGGATGTACACATACACTCGCTTCGTTCCTTGTTAGAATCTTTATATGCTTTTTGTCTGCATCAAAAAGTGGGTGCCGAGGAATCATATAGCGCTTGTTGGAAGAAACCTATTCAAAGAAAAGAGGCGAGAATGCATGCTGCAGTATTAGTGTGAAAAATGATACATTGAAAAGAACCTCCTTTGTCAAAAGCAAGCATTATCTCAGCATATGCAAGACAAAAGATTATGTAGGGTTGATCTTAATCTTCAAACGATACGTGCAAATTTTACAAATTATCATAACATTACAATATATTACAATTTGCGATCAAACTATATTATTGCAAAAAGATTTTGTGCTAGCGAGATATAAGGATCGCTATATTAATCTTGCATTTCTGAGCCTCAAAATGTACAATGGGGCAGTAATCTAATCACAATTGAATCAGGATACCCTATGCATTTTATATTATTATACTTAATCGCTACATACACATATAGCGCGCAAGCACCAGAGATAGATCCGGCCAACGCAACCCAATGGTTGAGGACGAAGGCCGGGCAAAGTAAACTATCTACTTTACAACAGAGGTTGAAGTGTTCCGGAGAAGGATGGTCCAGCACTGGCCAATGGTTGAGAACGAAGGCCGGGCAAAATATCCTATCTGATTTAAACAACGCGTTAAGATCAGATATTGGTTATGATTGTTTCACTTTAAGTCAAGTAGCGGATGAGATAACTAGGATGATGCGCTTAGACGATTACCATAAGAAATCAGCTAATCTGAAACAGGCTTACAAAAGATCACGAGACTCTTACTCAACACACTGCTATACAGAATCCTATCAAAGTGCTCGTCAAGCACAAAAGGACATCGATAGCTCAAAGGCCACACTTGCCAAGACGCATCAAGAGTACATACCGCCTAGCTTGGAAGCTAAGGTTGCCGATCCCGATAGTGAATTCCATAAGATGAGTATAGAGCTCCTCAATGCGCTTTTAAAGGACGCAAATGCAGAGGCAGACAATCCAAAACTGTACACCGATCAGCTCAGTCCTATGGGTATTGAACCCCTATCTGATTTTCCAGTTTTAGCGATACATAGAGATCTTTTAGAGACTATTAGGTATCTCTGTGAACAACAACAACATATGGCTGAAACCAGCTATCGTAATTGGTATAAGGAAAGAACATCAGATGAACAGATGGCGTTTCGTAGCTCATTATCACATCCGGCTGAACGCGCGAAACTTCTGTGCCCCATAAATTAAAAAATCCAAATAGGGCGTAGTCAAAGTTATCTTTGACTACAGCCCACATAGAAATTTTCTTTATAGCAAAGCTGTTTTTTAGAATAAATCTCGAACAATCTTTGCCTCGATAGTTAAAAACTCATCCGCAATCTCTAGAAGATAGCCACTTATCTTACTATGAGATACCATGAACTCACATTCTTTTATGAATTATGCGGAAGAATAAGCGTGGAAGCAAATAAAACGCAATAATATTAACATTCGCAAACTCTAAAAAAGTATCTCTACGGAATAGTATAAATTATCATTTTAGGCATCGATGCTATCAAAATGTATAAGTAAAAAAATCTCATCACCCCTTCTCAGAAAGATTACCGCTCACTCTCACGGACAGCCTGTTTTGTTTCTGTATGGCTATTTGGCAAAATGCGAACATTACATAAAAGTTTTAAGACCAAGTCGCCCAAAACCAAGCGTTCCGGCATGGATCTGGCAATGGATCCACCATTACAGAGAATCTTTAAAGAGACGAAGAGTTGTTGCAACACCTTTCGGGCTTCCCTTACTGCTGGATTATCTGCGTCAAAACTAGAGTATCTTATATACTGTAATTTTTCATATTCTTTCTGGATATCTAGACCATTTTCTTGAAGGCAGCAAGCTATATCTGGTTCAAGGCCGCACTCCCTATTTACTTTGCTAAAAACTTCCATCACCGCATCTCCATACTGAAACAGTGTGCTCTTTGTCACAGGATTGTCTGTTTGTTTTTTGAAAGTCGCAATCGCACCTAAGAGCGTATCTTTGTACGGCAGGGTGGCTTGTTGAGCTGCTTCCCAATTTTTTAATTCTTCAGGACTCTGCATTAATTGCGGCACAGTTGCTTTTTGCGACGACTGCTTCTTTAGTGGCTCCGTGAGTGCAGGAAAAAATTAAAAATAATAATACGAACTTCATATATCTACATCCTTTATATTACACTATCTATTAAATCACAGCATAATTTTGTGCTTTGCAAGACTCTATTCTACCGGATTTTTCTCTATCTAACACACCTCCTTTTTCAGGGCATTGCAGTTTATTTTGTTGCTGGCACCCCTCTTTGCTTCTAAAATATTTTCTTCTACCCATCCCCTCTCTATGAGCATGCACAGCCATGATGATTGATATAATGATCGATCATTCTCTATATTAAATCCTCTTATTATCTTATGCAATTTTTTGCACAAGATGAAACAGCAATCACATGATTCAAGAGTCTTTTTCTATATCAAAATCAAAAAAGACAGCTGCTCTCTAAAGGCTCTCAATGCTTGACCATACGAGGCATTATTCGAACAAAAACCTTGCAAAGATGATAATAATTGAGAACATAAGATTATTCCCCATCTTTGATTCCATTCTCTGACCTCAATGCTAGCGCGAGATATTGCTACTTTTTTGAATTCAGAAAAAATATAAAAGAACGATTCTAGATCAAGTTTGGAAGTGTCGATATGTCTGAGGAAATTTTGCAGATTAAGCGGCTCAAGAGAAACGTCGATGTACAGTGTCTTTTCAGAAGTAAGTGACTTATTTTTCCAGAATTCCATCGCATCATCAGACATTACTCTTTTGGTCTCTAGATCAAGAGGATATATGACGCTTCCTTCAGCATTAAAAGTAAGGGAGTCGAGAATAAAAAATCGCCTGGCACATATCTTTGTAGCAGTAAGATCAAGTATCTGCTGAGAAGTAAGTGCATGGTGTTTTGTGATCAATAATTTTTCGATAGAATCCGTTACTTTTTTTATCAAATTATATATTTGACTAAATGACAAACAGGAATAATCCAGATCTCTGGAAAGGAAGTAGGCATTTATCAAAGATTTTTTTTGTGCCTTTAATAAGAGGTCAGTTGGCTCTGACTCATCACCGGAGGCTCTTTGTAAAGCGCTATAACCATCTTCAGCATCGGCGAAAATGGCATTCTCTACTTTCCTCATGATCCTTTCCACAGCTGTGCTTATGCTCATTCTCCTGAAGCTTTCTATCACATATTGACCTCTATCGGAGGCACTTTGTGAATCGATATCCGCATCCTCATCATCAGGCAAAATAGTATTTATGGTCATGATCAAGAACCTTAACCTCCAATCACTATCATGATCGGAGGCACTGTTCGAAGCGCTATGCGCATCTAAAAAAATGAATAATAATATTAGAAATATCACAAAACTCCTATTTATCATCTTATATGATTTTTTTTTAATAAACAAGCGTCGTATGGACTCTCATCACATAAGCTCAAACAAGCGGATAGAAGACAATAGTAAGCGCTTACATATTTTTGAGCCCTGCTCACTACTAGTACGACGTTGTGGATCAGGCCAATATTTTGCATTCAAAAAAGCAAAAGCATGCATGAAAAACATATGTACCTGCCAGTACACTCCACACGTTCTTTATTGCCTTTTTTTACAACACAATTCTTGATACAATGCTATTATTACACTATTTACTAAAGGGTATACTATGACATCAATAATATTGTTATTTTTAATGTCTTTTTCACAGGCAGATGCGGCTATGCCCGAAACTCTTACTGATGGAATGCAAAAAATGTGCTTACATGATTATGGAGCTGTTCAGCAGAGCGACTATGCAGAATTTCGGAAAGCAGTACTCTTAAAAGACTCAAAACTCAAAGAAGACAGTTGGCATACAGCTCAAGCATATATTGCTCAACATCTCAGTGAAATTCGCGAGTTCATCGATGTAGAACCTTCGGAGTATAATTATCACACTCTATTAACATTACGGGATATTTTTTCTGATTTCAGCCCATATGTTAATGAAATCCAAAAGCAGCACCAAACTTCCGAAAATCTGCTGACATCCATGATGAACAGCCAGCATATCTCTCACAAAAGATCTATGGAAAGTATGTGTCAAAGGGGTGAAGCATCTCTATTGCATATATTTCCAGCGGAGATTTCGGAGGAAGAGTGGATGATTGTTTTAAATCCTAAACTGGAAGGCTTTATTCTTGATGCAGCCACCATATATACACTTTTAATAGAAGCGATAGAAGAGATAGATGCACTAACAGAGAATAGGTTGTTTAAGATCTTTGAAACCAAATTAGATCAATGCAGAAATACCAATATCTATGTACATCTCGTAAAAGTTTGCAAACATCTCTGTGACAACCAACCACAGATGTGCTACGAGGCATATGATCACTTTTATCTTCTTAAAGAACAACAGAAAGACTGGCTGCGAGAGCCAGTCTTTAGCATAATCTAGATTTGATTATGCTAAAGTATGCATCTCCTCAATGCGTTTTTAACTAACGCAGAGGCAAAGGTGTGGAGTTACACACTTTACCCCCCCAACCACTCTCCTGAAGCTACCGAACTATTGTGCGAATTTGAAGTTTTGGCGATACATACAGATCTGATAGAGACTATCAAGCATCTATGTGCAAACCAAGTGCATCAGGCTTTTCGCAGCTATTGTGTTTGGTATGAGAACAGAACGCCAACGAAACAGATTAAGTAGCGTAACAGCTTAAATGCAGAAGAGCTTGCGCAGCTTCTGTGCCCGATTGCCTGAAAGAAAAGAAGTGATCCAAATAGGGCGTATCAGAGCTATCTTTGACACGCCCACTTGAAACGCATCGTGGTACAAAATCTGTTTTTCAGAATAAAGTTAGCACAATTGCTGGATCAAACGTACACGTGGCTATATATATGATGTTGTTAAACTGATGCATTGCTGTCATGCTGTTCAGCGCGAAGTGGCAAAAACAACATGGTGATCTAACGCCCGCGATGAGAGCTACTGTATGCGGTATTTCCGTACGCTGACTGCCACATCATATAGTTTAGATCAGCATTTGATTGAGAATTATGGAAGTCACAATCGTTAAAAGGCATGACGAAGTCTATAGCTCATATTATTGAGTCTTTCGCGCGCAAGCTTGCAAAATAGTGATGGATTGAGTAGAAAGTCCTTCGCTGCTTCCGAACAGGTAAAAAATAATAATATCAATACTCTTAAGTGAAATATACCGTCAGTAAGATCGAATTAGTCCATAAGGAGTGGGGCTTGGGATGGCATCCTTAGTGTGCAGTGAGTCAATTTTCCCTTCCACAATAGTTTGAAGCAATTCCATTTTTCTTTCCACAAATTATATTGTTTCACAGCTTCCTCTAAACTATATTGTTTTGAAGCTCCCTTTTCCTCTCTCTCTGCCTCTTGATTTGTTCGACAAAAATTATCTACAGAGCATAGAAGGGTCTGACAGCACTCTCCGAATAAAGTCATCCCCGCAGCATTCATTGCAAGCATTGTTGTCCATTCTGATGGTTGAAAAGCAGTTTCACACAATTGACAAAACGCGGCATGAAAGACGGGTAGATCAAGATTGTGAACAGTGGGCGTGTATTTTTCGTGCGCACAAAATGCTTTTTCATCAAAAATATGCCCCTTACCTCTATCTAGGAGCAATTTTATTGATAGTGTCCAATCTCTTAATTGATTTAAATCTTGCACTTTCTCATATTGTTTCGACGCAAAAGCACTTAAAATCTCTTGTTTATACTCGTCAAGAACTCTTTCAGCACTTGTCTTCTTTTTTTGAGGTGACTGATTAGGACTAGTGTCATTTGTCTGAGGTTTACAGCAATCAAGAGGCATAGCTTGCGGACCAGCACCTCTGTCTCGATAGTCTGCATTCAACTGACGAATAATAGGACCAAATGCATCAGGCGAAGGACCACCTGGTGCATGCAATTCACCAATCAAGGTAGCAAACATTCGAGTATACGCAGGATTGATTGCATGAGCCTGATAAATAAGATTAAGATCCTCTTCACCTGCTCCATATATCTGGAAAACAACAAAAAACAATACTATAAACATAACTGAATTCTTCACAAACATATTGTAAATGATATTATAGAAAATTACTACTTTTTCGCACGCAAGAGAGTTTTTTTTTCAAATCAAAATAATTGGTAGCAAAAGCCTTCAGATCTATAGGAGAGTTGACGTGTTTTGTATCATTAAAAGCAACGGATTCTATGATAAAAAAGTTGGAACGCATCTTTGTATAAGTAAGACCAAGTATCTGCGCTTAGTATGATGAGAGTCAATCAGAAGAGCTATCCAAATTTTCTGTGGCTTACAAGATAAGCAAAAAATGCTATAGTCACACAGAGTGATAAGCAAATTGACATCAATATTACATTGATGTAACTATTTTTCACTTGTTTACATGCTGATGGCGCTTCTGCTCTAATGGCCGGTGAACAACTTAGTGAAACGGCACGTTGGCAACAAACTCAGAAAAGATTGAAACCGTATCGTAATGGCGTTCTGGCGACACTCAGACGCTATCCATATATTTTACCACCCTAGAGTTAGTAGAATTTGATTTTAAAGACGACTATCAAAATGTATCCCTGGCAACCGCCTATATCTCAGGAATAAAAGCGATTTTTGTAATAAAGATGCCTCCGCAGTAAGCGATGTACAAGCTATACTGGCTTCACTGTCATCTTTGTTGGCTAACAGGTATCCCAACTTAAAAGATATTTAAGAGAATCCTCAAGATCCAAATTGTCATCTTGATCTCCCCTCACTGAAGCTTTAAAATGAGGCAACTAGCCCATACCTTCGCCTTTCATTGCCATTTGACCCCCCCTTATCAAAAACCCCTTGTGTGATAATACATGAAGCAAAGATTTAAGTGGATCGAAAAAATCCTCTATACAGCGATAGAAAAATCTTCAATTCGATCTAGGTTGCCAATTCAGATCCTTGATTTGCGTTTCAAGCATATAAATGAAGGCAGATTAAGCATAAAAGAGTAGTGAGAGCATAGTATCTTTAAGAATTTATGATTCCAGAAGCGTAAATTCTGGAATCATGCACTTGTACTCATATTTTTGGAAGTTATAGTTGGAAAAGAAATCAAAAATTTATTGCTCCCTACACAAAAAAGATTCGAGAGACTATTTGTCTTTGAAGAGCTTTGCAAAGCAAACAAAAGAGTGCTCAAGACAGCGTCAAGTTTTATACTCTCACAATCTCGCAGAATTACAGGGCTCAGGATTATTGATTGACAACAACTAATGTAGCGTAGAACTTATCATATCTTGTATTAAACTTATCTTGGAGTCCATTACAGAGAGCTTCTAGACTTAAGAAGAGTTGTCTCAACGTCTCTTGGTATCTCTGTACTTCTCGATGATCTAAAGAACAGGGACTTAATCTTTTAGAAAATGTAGACAATTCTTGCCTATTCTCTTTGAGTACTGGAGGATTTTTTTTCAACAAGGTATGCATCTTTGCTTCCGCCACAACACTCAGGACATTACATCCATAATCAATGAGATCAGACAATGAGAGGGGATGCTCCGTTTGTATCAAGAAAGTGTCAATCGCAGTTAAGATCTTGTGTTTGTACGGAAAAATGGCTTCTTGCGCTACCTTCCAATGTTGTGATTTTGCAACAATCCCACCTTTTTTGCTATGTTCTAGAAAATGAGATTCCCATATTTCGACAGCTGCCTTCACCAGCTGTGCACCCTCTTCTTCCATGCCAGGCACTGATTTTAAGCTTGAGGTAGTTCCGTAAGCACATGAAAAAATCAAAAATAATAATATCAAATTCATCAATATCTCCTTATCTACAATTTTACCTTATATCATCTCACAATTTAACTATGATTCGCACTGTTATTGGGCAGAATTCTCATAGCCTGAGATCAGAATAAGTGGCCAAATTGCGTTACTCTCAGAAAAGTATATGAAACAGAGAAAAAAGCGGAGGAAGAAAAAAATAAGCCAATCCGAATGATGCATCCGTAATCAGGTTAGGCGTAGTGAATATAGCGTTCAAATCTTTAGACTTTTTAACTACCTCATATCATAGAAAATATTGCTTTAGTCTAGATTGCATTGATGATTGTCTGTGGATTGCACGAGTTAAGAAAAAAATAAAACAATCCACTATGGATCTTATAATAATCAGAGGAGCAAATTTATAATCTTCTTGTTGTTGCCAATAATACATAACAATGACATGTTTTCCCATGATGATGAACATTACATTAGCATTATTGTTTTTTACTGGTCTAAAAGCTTATGGCGCTTACTCTCTAGTGACCAGTCAACCACTTAGCAAAGAGCAGCTTTGGCAACAGACTCAGAAAAGATTTAAACCGTATCGTGATGGCGTGGTAGCAAAACTCAAAACCTCTTCATATACTGTGCGCACCCTAGAGTCAGTAGCAGGAGATTTTGATACGGCCTATTCTAAAGGCATCCCTGGCGTCAGCATATCTCTCAGGGATAGAAGCGATTTTTATAATGAAGACGGTTCCAAGTTAACCGCCAAGCACGCTTCGAAGATTGAAGTGTCAGAAATACAGGGTTTCTACTATCCTGAAA
>MKWU01002948.1_pt1 | contig 23689 bp, 25 predicted proteins | sample 809101 | NCBI WGS metagenome assembly MKWU01 (sample SAMN05860141, study PRJNA318959) | sponge metagenome | host: Aplysina aerophoba | place: Slovenia: Piran, Adriatic Sea, Gulf of Piran | collected 2013-05-07 | reverse complement strand
TGGCGAGGACTGTGCTTCGGGCAATAATCGTCGTTGTTTTCCCGCCGTTGCGCACACGTGCGCCAAGCACTGTCCCGTCTTCGTGCAGCAGTTCCAGGGCTCGTGTGTCGTAGCGTATTTCGATGCCTGCGCTGTTCGCGGCCGTTGTCCAGGCCTCGATCAGGCCGGGCCCGCCGCCCCAGGCTTCCACCGTGAGGCCGCCCCAGAACTTGAATTTCCCGTTGACCTTGAAGGCCTGGCGGCCGTAAATCGGCGTGAAGCGGATGCCCTTGGCGCGCATCCATAACAGGGTCGAGCGGCTGTTGCGCACCAGTAACTCACACAGGTCGGGGTCGGTGCGGTAATCGGTCACCCGGCCCATGTCATCAAAGAACTGATCTTCGGTATAACTGCCGAAATCCGTGTTCGCCAGTTCTTCCTCACTGAGGTCCGGCATAAAGGACTTGAGGTCTTCCACACCATCATAGACCACCCGTATCGCTCCGGCGGTGAAGCGGCTGTTGCCTCCCGCCTCAGCTTCCGGCGAACACTCAAGCATGATGACTTTTGCGCCATGCTCCCGGGCCGCAAGAGCCGCGGCGAACGCGGCATTGCCGGCGCCGACTACCAGCACATCACAGTCGGGTATTGAGGTCATCGTTTTTGTGCGGGAGACTTGGCTGAAGCGGCAGCGTAAGTTAATAGAGCATCCATTGACTGTATTTTACAGGAATTTGCCTGAGACCGAATTGATTGCCACGCGGGCGCGCCTGTTCATGATCTGATCAAAGGCGGGGAATGGCAACATGGCGTCAAACATTGCAAGGAAAAGAAAGTTCCGGTGCGGCAGGGACGGACCGACTCTGACCTCGTTCTACGTTGACCCTGAAAACCATCTTACAAACGCCAGAGTCTGTACCCGTCGGGCCACGCTACGAGCGGAGGCGGGGAACCAGGCCAGTTCGCGACCTGCGCCCGCGCGGGATTGCGCTGACCGGGCGCGAACGCCGCGCAAGCACGTTGCTTTAGCCCGTGCGCCGATGAGTTGGCAACGAGCATGCGGAACCGGCGTACCATCTTTTTCGAGAGGATAAGTGTCCGGCAATCCGGCGGCGCGAACACCGGCCCGGGAATGTGCGTCAGATACGACCTGGCGGCGCGGCAAGGCGCAACCTACCAGAATCGGCCCTGTGTCGTCGCGAAGATCTTCCGGTTCATAGGGCCATTTGTCGATAAAGGCGCGCAGGTTCAGACGCGCCGTCATTCTATCTTCGTTAAGATAAAGTACAGGAAAGCTGCCTGGCGGGTTCCAGCGCCCGCCTTGCTGTTGTGCGAAGCCGGAGTCGAGCGGGTCGGCCCATGCCGGACTGGTGATACGCCACCAGACATGAGCATCCGGAATCATTTCTCGCAGCAGTTCGGCCATCAGGCGTGAACCCGTTCGAACCGGAACATGTCCCGGCAAGTCGCCAGCAAAGTCCTGGTATCGCCCTGTGCCAGCAAATCTATCAGGGTAATTCCATTGAGGACCTGGATTGGTCTCCGCACCACCGCTGGTATCCTGTCGCGCTTGAGATGCAACACGAGCAGGTCGGTGGCAGCGGCCAGGTCCGAAACCGCTCCCGCGCGTTCCGGGGGCACACCATGCCGCAGCCACTTACCGACTGCCTGGCGGCTCACGCCAAAGAAGCGGGCTGCCTCGGCCTGACTCAGGTTCCAGACCTCGATCGTGCGCGCGAAAGATTCGCGGGAGCGTCGCCGATCAAGACTTTCGGTGAAGGCATCAAGCCATGCACCCTCGTGTTTGTGCGCTGTGAATATCTGCTCGGCCGCAACTTCCGGGTCGAGTTTACCAATCGTCGTGGCTGCACTCACGTTTCGGCCTCCTGTTTTTGTGCAACCATAAGTCAACCGCAACCATAAGTCAACCTTTCGCTATCCCGGGTATTAAAGTGGTAACGTATCCAGCCTGGCTAGTATTTCTGTGCGATGGCTATACAGGTCCGACCCCAGGTTTTTCGCAATAAGACTTGAGGCAGAGGCAGTGTTGGCAATTTCAGCATGTGTTCAAACCGGTGATGTTTCGTTGCTGAGTTCAGAGGCGCTTGATTACGAGGTCAGGCGAATTCCGAATGATGCGCGGCGGACCGAGTGGAGATTTTACAATGAGCGCACATATTCAACCACTCTCCAAATTGAATCAGCAAGTAACTGATGCACTGATTCGGGAAGTAGGCATAGTTGATACCATTCGTTTCCTGAACCAGTTCAGGTCCGGGTATGGCGATTACACTACAGAGCGAGAAGTATTATTTCAGGATATGACGACAAAAGATATTATCAGCGCTATCAAAGCCCATCGTAAAGAGAAGGAATAGAGGTCAAATCTATCGAATGCTGAGAGAGCGGCCTGGTATTCATATTTTCAAAGCAACTCCAGGGTCGGACCAAAGTAACCTTTGATTACGCAGGATAAAAGTATGATTAGATGCCTGGTTTAAGGCTTAAACAGCGTTTTTTAATGTGGCTGTACGAGCCCGGCCCAGCCAGGTCCGGTGGGGCCGGCCGACCTGCCGGGTGCGGGAGATTTTGTGGTATAGTCAGAAGTTGATATGAACAACTATGACGGCATTGTGGATGCTATTCTGGCCGCGTACCCGGATACCCTGGCGATTTACCTTTACGGCAGCTGGGGGACGCCCTACCAGCGCGCCGACAGCGACCTGGACATCGCCGTGCTGCTGCCCCATGACATTGCCGTTGGCGTCGACTTCATGAACTGGGTGACCCTTAACGGTGAAATTGCTTATGTCTCGCGCACTGATTATGTGGATCTCGTCAATCTCCAAACGGCAACCACAGGCATCCAGGCAGAGATCATTCGCACCGGAGAGGTCGTGTTCTGCCAGGATGATGATGCGCGGGTGGAATTCGAAGCGCTTGTCCTGTCCATGCACCAGGATTTGAATATACAACGTGAGCCATTGTACCAGGACATGATGGCCGGCAGCAGGGCGGCGCAACCATGAGCGAGGTATTGTCTGATAAACTGGCAGACCTGAAGGAATGCATTGAAAGGATACGGGAAGACTGGAGGCGCCCTTCCGACATGTCCTTTGAACAGGACCGGGTTAAACGACAGCTCGTTATCATGAACCTGCAGCTTGCCTTTCAAAACCTGTTGGATATGGCCAACCACCTGGTGCGGGTGAAGCAACTCGGCTGGCCCAAGAACAGCGCTGAAACCTTTGACCTGCTGGAGGAAGACGGATTGATCACTGCTGAAATGAAAATCAGACTGCAAGCGGGCATGGGTATGCGCAACATCATGGTGCACAGGTACAAGAAAATTGATCTCACAAAGGTTGTGGACGTGGTTGAAAATCACCTGGATGACCTGCTGGAAGCCGGACAGACCTTGTTCCGCCAAGGCCCTAAATCAATCTCTTAGCAGACTTTATCCTGAACATTTGCTTGGTTGGCGAATCCTGGGTTGTTAGGCTTTGTACTCAAATCCTCCCGGTAAATCTTTGACGCTGTGATTTTATCAAGTATAATTACGTTATTTAACGTTATAAAACTTGAGGTATATAATGGAATTCCAGGAGTTCGTTGAAAATCAGGTGTTCTCGCCTGCGCTCGTCGCAACTGCATTGCGTACCACCAAGACCGAGATTGCCAATACATTGGGGCTGGGCCAGGATGCGTTTTCCCGCGCTTCCCGCATCCGGGCAACAAAGACACAGACGCGTTTGCGGCAAATGCTGGAAATTCTCCACCGGGTCTCAAGCCATACTGGTTCCGACCTTGCGGCGTATGCCTGGTTTCGCGCAGAACCGTTACCGGGCTTCGGTGGTGTGACCCCCGACCAACTGGTGCGGGAAGGCAAGGCGGATGATGTGCATGCCCATCTCGACCGGGTCATGGCCGGCGGCTACGCCTGATCTGCCGTCCTGCTGATGCGTTTCCGCGGACTGGTTTACCGCGCGCATAACCCGCGCTGGAACTGGTCACCGCCTTCGGGAGAAGGGGCGCGCCGTTATGGAGGACGCTTTAACCGGGCCGGAGTCCCCGCGCTTTATACGTCCCTGTCACCGCTTACGGCCATGAGAGAGGCCAGCCCGATAGGGCGGCCACTGCAACCGATCACATTATGCGCTTACGAGGTTGATGCCGAACCTGTTTTCGATGCGCTGGACTCTTCGCAATTGGAGGCTCGGGGGTTAGTGGAGGAAGAGTTACGTTGCCCGAACTGGGAACGGGAAATGTTGGCGGGCATTATCCCGGCCTCCCAGAGACTCGCTGATTGGCTGATTACGGCCGGTTACGTGGGAATGCGCGTTCAGAGCTTCGCGCCGGGAGCCGGAACGAACGATCTCAACCTTGTGCTCTGGCGCTGGGGCAATCAATTGCCAGGAAAGGTCGTACTGGTTGACGATGAGGAGCGTTTGTCAAAGGATTCATTTTCAGGTACAAGCTGAAAAATGTCTTACTTGGAGTTGCATATTATATCAAGTTTGGTATAATCAGATCATGGAAAAACGGATCGAATGGATGGGCGATAGTTACGAATCCCTTTGTGCTTTTCCAGTACTTGCCCGTCGGGATGCAGGTTTTCAACTTGATAGTGTCCAGCATGGTCTTGCGCCTTTACGTGATGTGCAACGTATGCGGAGTGAACGATGAAGAGTAAACATACAACGCCTTCGGACGGCAATATTTTTGCTGATTTGAACCTGCCCGATGCAGAGAACCTGAAATTGCGCTCGGAACTGATGATCGCTATAAGAAAATGGGTAAAAGATACCGGCCTGACCCAGGCAGAAGCCGCGAAACGGCTGAACACGACACAGCCGATCCTGAATGACGTAATCAGAGGACGATATGAAAGGTTTACAATTGACCGGCTTGTAAACATGCTGGACGCGGCAGGTCTGCGTGTATCGGTATCTGTCAGTAAAGCAACTTAATCAGTCTTATGTCATTTTTCAATAGTAGCCTATAGTGAGTACTGTCGCATGCCTATTTCGTCTCTCTGATCAGGCCCATAGGCCTCCCAGTATTCACGTAACCGACTCCAGGGTCGGACCAAAGTAAGCTATTGATTATGAAGAATAAAAGGATGATTAGATGCCTGATTTAAGGCTTAAACAGCGTTTTTTGACGGCAATAACATCATTTTAAGTGCAGCGCATTGGATCTGTGTTTGAACCCGTCTGCTCTACCACGCTGACACCCACTATTTCTTATTGTGTGTGTTTTCATCACAAAAAAGCGTCTTCTAACGCTGAAAAAGCTCATTCATAGCGATATAATCCAGTAAAATCAAAAACTTATTATGGCTATACAGGTTCGGCCCCAGGTGGCGAAATTGACGAGATCCTCGTGTTCAACAGGATACGGTGGAACAGGTTGCGCTATGGCCTTGCACTGGAGTAGGTAATCCCGCATGTATTCAGTGGTGTCACGCTTCGGCATAGCTCATATAGTTATGAAAACGCTTATTCGTGCCCAACCACAACGCTGCATAGCCCCGCCATGTGTTCAACTGGTGCCATAAACGGATTAGTAATCGGATAGGTCAGCGGAAAAATCGATGTCAACTCCCAGCCGTGATTGTAGGCAGACTTCCAGGCCCATCTCTAACAGACCGAGGCGGGTCAAAAGGTCATGTCCATCCAATGCTCGATACCAGCTTGCATAAATTTCCTCGTTACTTTCTGCTGAAGCTTCCATAACATATTCCATCATCTTCCGTTTATCTCTGTCGTAAATGTAGGCATCGGATGAATTGGCCACAATCTCGATTTTTTGTTTGTAACAGGGTTTCAGCAAAAAGGAGTCGATTTCACTCCGGTAGGGATTTCTCGGCGGCTTGGAATCACAGCTTACCGCTAGCGCCAGACATAACAAAACAGGTATTAATCGTAGGGTGTTACCTCGCATTGCAGTCTCTTTCGATATGGTTAGTCAACAGGTTGATGGCTTGGACGTATTCCCGTCTGTAGGTCCTGCGAATTTCTTCGTATTCCACGATTGCTTTATCATATTCATCAAAGCAGTGGGTTTCAGTCTGCCAGAGTTTCTCAAATGACGAACTTGATAGTGAGCAGCTCATCAAATTCACATCCTGAGTTTATGGTGCTTCATTATCGTACATTTGCAAAAACTCAGCGACAACCACTTCATTCTTTTGTTCAAGTCCTGTATACGAATCTGACTGATATTTTGGTGGAATCAGGTAGTTTTAGAGAATAGGATCAGGTTATTTGCAACATTAGGAGAAGACACGTGAAGTTTGTTATTTTGTCTCTTATTTTGATGATCTCAACTAATGGTTATTCTCAGGCCAGAGTGAACAGACCTGAAATAAAATTTGAAAATCAGTCAGAAGTTCTAAATCAAGCAACAGGTTGGTCATACAATTCAACCTTGGGCGAATGGATCGATCATGACAATGTAATTTCAAGTGACAAACGAGAATATAGACCGTCACGGCACACTCAAAATTTCATTGAGATGCAGTTCAAAACAGTAAATGTTAACAATGAAAAATACTATGTCTTGATGGTTCAAAAATGGGCGGGCAGTTATCTCTATCCCGAGATTTATGAAGATTGGGTGAGATGGGTGCAAATAAGTGGATATATATTTTCAGAAGCACAATATAAGAAGATATGGGATTTTGATACTACAGGTCCAATAATAAAATTAGTAACAAAGCGATGGGTCTCGTTTAGGAAGCATAAGGCAGATACCTTCTTAGATTTAATACAAACTGAATTGCTTTCAAACGAAAGGAGCTTGTCAGGAGGGTGTACATTGCCGATTATGAAAGCCCTAGTGGAAAATGAGGAATTTATTCGATTCTATGTGCCTGAATGTTATGACGACTCATTTATAAATTTCGATAAGGAATATTTTGAGGTTGTTCCTTCAGAGTTTGAAAAGCTGAAGATCAGTAAGTAAAAGTAGTATCTCGATCATCCGTGAACACTTTTCGGATGAAACCGGAATCGGTGTTCACGACCCCAGAATAGCCGTTCACGTTGAACCAGAATCCGTACCAGTGCCCCGTCATCCATCTCAACAGGTAACGGCCAACTCAGCTTTCACGTGAAATGGGTGGCTTGCTAATGAAATGGGCGGCAGGTTTACCGTGAAATATGCAGTAGGATCAAACTATATATTGCCTATGCAGTGATTTCTTGCATTACTCTCTCATGTGTTCCATTATTTGAAGCGTTCTAAAAAATGGGTTATTAACATCATGGGTTGTATTTTTTGCTAGCACCCTTAATTCTTCAATGCGTCGCTTATACTCACCGTTGATGATTACTTCAAGACTTTCCATTTGATCGAAATGCTCAGTAATATAACCAACAGGAACAACGGGAGACCAAAACATAAACTTATGTTTTTTGAAATTTGTTAAGTGGATACTGGCATATTCCTTTTGACGTTCGTGCTTCTTCTTGATTCGATTCACCGTTTCTTGATTATTTTTATATAGTAGGCCTCGAATATGGGTTGTAACCTCGCACAAATAAGCTGTACTTGAATGTAAATTAAGGCCAACTACATCCAATTCACTGAGTCCCTTCAAACCTCCACCGGGAGGGCGGACATTGTAATCAATGAAATCACATTCTTCGACAAGTTGAAGGTAAGCGCCAACAATGAATTCTCCAATGTCTGTGAGCATGAAAGTTGGTTTCCTTGTGATGTTGTAATTAAAGAGAAATGCGACCATCAATAAAAGCCTGGGCGCACTCGTAGTACCAGACTGTTCTGGCTTTTGTGTTGAATTTTACAAGCTCACAACCCGGAGCAGAGGGCTCATAAGCCGAGTTATAAAACACAATGCGGCGTCCACAGTGCCGGGCTGTCAATTTGCAGAAGAGGGGAATGTAAAATTTGCTGCCGAAGAACACCATCGGCTCATTGCCGTGGTCCGTGACCAATGGCAAATCTTTGTATAAATCCCCTTTATTCCTGCGTTGATAATCCTCGGCAAGTGAGGACAACGTGATGTCATACAAGGGTGTCAGATAGCTTGCCGGGAGCAAACCCCACCCTGCAGACAAGACATATACGTTTTCTTCACCAAGTTGTCGAACCAATTGTCCATAGGTTTTATGTCTATAAAGTTGCCAGGCTTTCAAAAGACCCAACTGATTGGCATCCCGATTTTTTTTGTTGTAGTCAGAAAGCAACTCGCGCCAGGTACCTCTGACATCCGCAACATCATCGGGCCTCGCATAAGTATATATTTTGCTGAGTGGGGCTAAATCAGGCTGTGCTACAAACCGGGCTGGCTGGCCGTTTCTGTTACGAAAATAACCCGCATCATTGTGTTTTCTTGCTGCGCACAGAATAACGGCAATCGTCATCTCATTACGTCCTGCTCGGTGTCGTTGTCAGTCACTCAAATCGTAACGTTATCGCCAGCCATTGATACAGCATCGGGTTAAAACATCCTTGTTTGAAATCTTTATTACATAGTGAAACGGATTAACCCATCCCAGGATGTTCTGTAAACAGGACGCTCGCGCGGATCAATCAAACCAACTTCTTCCAGGCGCCAATTCCCGCGTCCGTAGTTACAGGGAGCGCAAGTAATTACGATGTTATCCGGCACGGATTTTCCTCCCCAGCAATGCGGCAGGATATGGTCAAACTGGAGCCACAGGCATTGGAATGCCGCATGTTGGTCGAGGTTCTTTTGGCTGCGCCAATATGCAGAATCTGGATATGCTGTCGTTATTGCTTTACGGATTTCGAAAGGAATTACCGGGATTCCACAAAAGCGGCAGTTATAACCATCACGAGCAATGATTTCAAGCCGTTGCTTTTTTGTTGGCATCCGGTCATAGACTTTTGGTTCAGGTTTACCTATACCTTGAATTTCTCTCCAGCGATGGTAACGCCATTGTTCCGGATTTTCCCGCTTGCCACCCCATAGTGATTCAGTCCAAGCTCGAATTTTGGGCATATCCGCCTCACGGAAAAGTTGTTCGGCAGTTTTCCGATCTTGACGGAGATGTGCGTCTACTGCGCGGTCCAGAAGTTCCGCTGCATGGAATATCTCATTTATAGGTTCACGCATACAACGACGAGGCGCCAGAAACTCTTCTAACAGACCTGTTTGGCTAGAACCATCGATGTAAGGCAGAGTATGCAATGTCGTCTTGTACCTCAATTCTATAAGTCTTTTGCACTGGACAGTAACCTGTCAAAAAATCTGGGTCAAATACCTGCACATGAAACCGAATGATCTCAATTGTCCCAACTCCGTGCTGTACAAATTGAATGGACGGGATTTATTTTTTGAAAAAAATATAGATGGAGTCTTTAAAGTGTGCTCACTTACGATAGCGCAAGTGAGCACATAATCAGGAATCTTGATATCAGGACTCGTATATCAGGAGTCTGGTTGTGATCTTTAGTTATAAGCACCTATTTTTCCTTGGTGACACAAAAAGTCACTTATTACTATCTTATAAAAGTCATTTTGACACATAAACGTCACTATATTTAAACTTATAAAATGACTTATAATTATAAACGTCAGTAACATTTTTTTATCTTTCAACCGCTGATTGAGGAAAATTTTATGAATATCAGTCCAGAACGTCTGAAAACGTTGCGTGAGCGGAAAGGTTGGACTCAGGACAAACTTGCCAACGAATCAAAAGTTTCAAAAAGACAGATTATACGTATTGAAAACTCAAAAAGCAGCGACAATGTACGTCAAAATACAGTGAAGCGACTTGCTCATGCACTGAAAGTTGAGCAAATGGTGCTTACTGGCAACAAACCTCTTGATCCCGAACAACAGCTACTGTTGCCGGATGTCCAGCTGAGTTCCAGAATCAGCTCTCAGGTGCAGCTCGCATACGACTTGGTTAAGCATCGTTACGGTCCAAGTCACAAAGATCTCATAAATCTGGCACCGTTGCTCTTCGTACTGCTGGCCGAAGGCAGCCTAGCTTGGCGTCGGCAGTGCCTTGACGGGGTAGAGGAGGCAATGGAACGTCTAAGAGCAGTTAGCAAGGAACGGAAGCACCTTTACTTTACGCACCAACAAACAAACATCGAGTTGGGTTTATGTGCTGAAGAAGAATCCATTGATGCTGCGGACCTGCGGGGCGATACGTTAAGAAACAGGGACGATACTACTTTGGACTTTGCTGGAGAAGATCTATACGAGGTTACACCGTTCGCGGATTATTTATGCAAATTTTCGGAAGAGCTCGGAATCTCCGGCGTTGTCGATTTCGGATATGGTGTTTCGGATGATCCTTGGGGAACTGAACCCTACCAGATTTGCCGAAAGGAGCTAAATGAAATCACGAGCAGTTCCAAGTATGCCCGATGGGCCTTGGAGCATGGCGATGTGCGCCTGTCTGATATCCCCAAGGAACTCATGGCAGAACAGGCCAGGGATAGGCGTATCGAATGGCTTGAAAGCAAACTGAGCGACAAGACGCGCAAGGCTATGGAAGAACACGAGCGGCTAAAGAACTTATTTGCGAAATTTCTTAAGGGTGATGTGCAATGAAACAGACGACAAAAATCACTGACCATGCCTTATTGCGGTACCTGGAACGGATTATAGGAATTGACGTCGAAGGATACCGCCGGGACTTTGAGGAAACTTTGAATACGCCCAGGTTACAACTAGCAATTGACTTCGTAGGCAAGAGCGAGTGTAAAATCAAAGTGAAAGGCACCATCTGTTGTTTTCGAGGTGGGAAGATTACGACCTGTTATCCTGGATAATATTGATGTTGCGTCCGTCCATCAGCTATTGCGGATTCCGGTTCGAATCCCTTGCCGAATGCCCGTCAGTCCAGCCCATCAAAGGCATCGTTGATGATCATCTCGAGTTCCGTAACCTCATCATCCGTCAGGGCTTTGAACTCCTTCTCCCGGCGTTTTTTCGCCAGCGTTCCCCCGTTTTGGCGAACAAACAAAATTAAATTCTGCGCCAGTCGGTCCGGCATCTCGACCCGGTTCATCACAGCTGCCTGTGCGGCGTCGAAGCGTATCAGGTAATCGGCTTCCTGGGGCAGGTCTTCCTCTATTGTCCGTTTGACGCATTCATACAGGAATTCTGCGTGAGGAGTTGCATCGAAATAACGATAGAAATCTGCCGTATCATTCAGTACCTCCACGTTGCCGGAGGACGTTGACTGCCACCTGATTAACGGTAAAAGTCGCTCGGAATAACTTTCCAGAACAGTGCGGTAGCGGTCGATCTCATCAAGGATGGCGGATGAGAATGGCGCGACATAACCCACCGGCTTCGCCTTCTCAGGCAAACGTCGTTCATGAAAAACGATAACTGGGCCTGAAAAAGGATTTTTTTGACATACTTTTCATGAAAAAAGATTATTTTTTTCCTTTAATATGAAAACTGATTACTCCCTGTCTCCAGCCTCGCGTTGGCAGCGATTTGCCTTCTTTACGGCACGACCCCTTCTTTCAAGGAAACGACGTGGTCGTAAATAGCGCCGGGGCGGGTAAACCAGACTTGGTCGGCGTCGGGGTGGTTGACGATATGCAACAGGATATCGCGCAGACCCGCGAGCCGGTACGGCTGGCCTGAGACGAAAGTGTGCAGGGCCAGGCTGAATACCAGCGGTTGATTACTGCTCTGGCGCAGTTGTTCGTCGAAGTGCGCGGTGACCATGCGGGTAAAGTCGTCTGCTGTATGGCGGCGCGTCAGTTGCGCGGGGGAATCGTTGATTTCGATATGGTAGGGGGTCGATAGGATCGGAGCCGACCGGGTGGTCATCCAGAGGGGCTGGTCGTCCGCGCACCAGTCAAGCAGGTAACGATAACCGGCCTCCTTCAGCAGATCAGGCGTATGCATACTCTCGGAAATCCAGGGTCCCATCCAGCCGCCGGGCGCCTGCCCCTCGCGCCGGCGAAACGTTTCCGTGGTTTCCCCGATCAGCAGGCGTTCTTCATACTCCGGACAGGCCGCCTGTTCTTCGGAATTGGTACGGCCGTGGCCGATGAACTCATCCTTGCGTTCACGTATGCGGGCAGGGATCTGTGGTGCGTAGTCGTATACCGCCGTATTCATCAAGTGGCAGGCCGGCAGCCCGAATTCGTCCAACAGGTCGAATATACGCCAGATTCCGACCCGCAGACCGTAATCCCGCCAGGCATAATTGCGTACGTCCGGCGGGGTGCCCGGTTGGGTCGGAGTATGCCCCAGTCCCTCACCGAAACTGAAATGCTCTATATTCAGGGCGAAATAGACGGCCAGCCGCTTGCCTTCCGGCCAGTCGTAATCGTGTCGCTCAGTAATGGGAGAATAACCGTACCTGTTGTGGGTTATGAGTTCCAAGCCGCTTGATACGTTATAGTATTGACCATGGAATAATATCTTAAAAATGAATAACCGGAAAATAACAATACACAACGCGGAACAGCGGCGGCAATACCGTAACTCGGGTTTCTGGCAGGATAAGACAATTTACCAGATCGTTGAGGCTCATGCAGAACTCGCGCCGGACCGTTTTGCCGTACGCGATCGGTACCGCCGGTTAACCTACCGTCAGTTGGTATCAGCGGCGCAACGCCTGGCGCTGGATTTGTCGGATAACGGACTTGAACCGGGCCAACAGGTGGCGGTCTGGCTGCCGAACCGCCTGGAGACCGTGGTGACTATGCTGGCCTGCTCAAGAAACCGCTATGTCTGCTGCCCATCGTTACACCGCAACCACACGGTTGCGGAGGTCATGGAGTTGCTGGAACGGTTTCATGCCGCTGCGCTGATCAGCGAGAAAGGTTACGGTGCGGGTGCAGATGAATACGATGTCGAAGCAGCACTGGCGCGCCGGGGAATTACTCCCGAACACTATGCCCTGCCACCACTCACGCCGGAAAATGCCGGGGATCCCCTGTTCAGTGATTTTCCGGAGTCGCGCACCCGCGCAGATGTTACCGTAATACCGGCGGATCCGGACCCCGATACCCTTGTTTACCTGGCGCTGACGTCCGGCACGACAGCAGAACCCAAGGGAGTGATGCACAGTGACAATACCTTGCTGGCCAATGCCCGCGCTATTGCCGCGGACTGGCATTTTGACAGTGCTTCGGTGATTTATACATTGAGCCCGCTGAGCCATAACCTGGGCTTCGGCGCCATGGTTACCGGTCTCTATGCCGGGGGGGAGATCGTGTTGAGCCGGCTTGATCCCGGGGATTCACTCGTTGAAGACCTGCGCAGTACAGGTGCGACTTTCATCTACGGTGTGCCGGCCCATGCCGTTGACCTGCTGAAAGAAATGAAACAATCCGGCGACAGGGCGCCTGATAGCATCACGGGATTCCGTATTTCAGGCGCACAAGTCCCCGGGAGTGTCGCAACGGAGTTAATGGAGTACGGCATCACCCCGCAGACCGGGTACGGCATGACGGAGGCGCATTCCCACAACTATACCTTGCCCGGCGATACCCCGGAGCGGATTACCGGGACCGCGGGGCGAGCCTGTCCCGGCTACCGGATAAAGATCTGGTCCCTCGATGACAAGGATATGGAAATGGGAGCAGGGGAGGCAGGCCAGATCGGCGGCAAGGGCGCCAGCCTGATGCTGGGGTATTACGAGGACGAACAGGCAACCGCGAGCTCACTTAATTCGGACGGCTGGTTCATGACCGGCGATACAGGCAGCTTGGACGAGGACGGCTACCTGTACATCAAGGGCCGTATCAAGGACCTTATCATACGCGGAGGTCATAATATTTACCCGGCCCGTATTGAGCAGCTTGCCGCGCGCCATCCGCACGTGGACATGGCCGCCGCCATAGCGTTCCCTGACGAGCGACTGGGCGAAAAAGTCTGCCTGGTAATCAAGCTCGCCGACGCTACCGGTCCCGAACCCCGGGAAGTCCTGGAACACCTCGAGGCTGAAGGGTTGTCGAAATACGATATGCCCGAATACCTGGCCGAGATAGACGATATGCCGATGACCCCCGGCGGCAAGGTGATCAAACGTGATTTACTCGCCTTGATCAGTGCGGGCAGGATCAGTCCCCGGGTGGTCGGAAGATGAGGTTATTATGCAAGCCGTCATTGTAAATGAGTTTGGAGATATTGAAGCGACCGGCCTCGGTCATATGCCGGGACCGATACCGGAGCCCGGTGAGGTGCTCGTCCGTAACAAGGCCGTTGCGGTCAATTACGTGGACCTGCTGGTGATAGCGGGGACATACCAGTTTCGCCCGGAGTGCCCTTTCGTGCCCGGGAAAGCCCCTGCCGGGGTGGTGGAAGCGGTGGGTGACGGCGTGGACCGTTTCAAGGTCGGGGACCGGGTGCTGGCCATGGCCGAGGAGGGCGGCTACGCGGAACAGGTAACGGTCGCGGCTGACCAGTGCTATGGTCTTCCCGACAGCATGCCTTACGCCGCTGCCGCGGCGATGGCATTGGTCTATGATACGGCCTGGGTGGCCCTGCGGGACCGGGTGCGTGTCCGTGAAGGAGAGGTTGCGCTCATACTTGGCGCATCCGGCGGAGTGGGTTATGCGGCGTTGCAGCTTGCACATGCCATGGGCGTACGCACGCTGGCAGGCATTGCCAGGCCGGAAAAAGCCGAATTCGTACTGGACGCCGGGGCAGAAGCGGTGATCGACCTCAGCGTCCCCGATCTGCGTGAAGCATTACGCCGGCAGGTCTACGAGGCCAATGGGGGGAAGGGCGCCGATGTCATCCTGGATCCCCTGGGCGGCGATATATTCGACGCGGCGCTGCGCGCACTCGCCTGGCGCGGCAGGATGGTGGTCATCGGTTTTGCCGCCGGCCGTATACCCGTCATCAAGGCCAATTACCTGCTCCTGAAGAACATCGAGGTGAGCGGGTTGCAGGTAAGCGATTACCGCAAGCAGACCCCGGACATCATGCGGCAATGCTTTACTGACATATTCTCGCTGTATGAAGCAGGAAAAATTAAACCGGCTCCCGTCACACAGGTTCCGTTGAAAGATTACCGTTCAGCATTGATCCAGGTAAGGGATCGCAGCGCCCACGGCCGGCTTGTCCTGGCAATCGAATAGCCGGCTGACCAGGCCGTTACGGGCCGGTGTTAATCCGATAAAGCGCTCTCCAGGTCGGTGAGGAACTGATTGATATGCTCCTCAGTCGTATCCCAGGAGCACATCAAACGTGCGCCCGTGTCACCGGTGACGAGGTGATAATTCCAGCCTTTTTCCCGCATCGAGCGGTGCACGGCTGCCGGCAAGCTGACGAACACGGCATTGCTTTCCACCGGCGCCAGCAGTTCAGCCCCGGCAAACCGTTCCAGCCCTGCAGCCAGCAATGCCGCGCACTCGTTTGCATGCCGGGCATGATTCAACCAGGCCCCGTTTTCCAGCAGGCCGACCCAGGGGGCGCAGAGGAAGCGCATCTTTGATGCCACGTGACCGGCCTGTTTGCAGCGGTGCCCGAAATCATCAGACAGGGATTTGTCGAAGAAGACAATGGTTTCCCCCACCGGCAGCGCCAGTTTCGTGGCGCCGAAGGAAAGCACGTCCACCCCCGCCTGCCAGGTTACCTCCCCGGGGCTTGCACCCAGGGCGGCAACAGCGTTGGCAAACCTGGCTCCGTCCATGTGGAAGTGCAGTTGGTTGTCTTTTGCCACCTCGCCAATGGCTTTGATTTCATCAACCGTGTAAACAGTGCCGGCTTCCGTCGATTGCGTGATGGACACCGCCTTGTGAAGCTGGCGGTGAAAATCGTAAGGTTGCTGCGAGACCCGTTCGATATCAGCGGGCCGGATTTTCCCATCCGCGCCGTCCAGGAGTTCCAGCCCGGCGCCCCCGGTGAAAAAAGCCGGACCGCCGCACTCGGCGGTTGCAATATGGGATAAGCGGTGGCAGATGACCTTGTGCTGCGGGCGGCAAATCCCGGCCAGCGCCAGGGAATTGGCCGCAGTGCCGGTGAAGACGAAATACACGTCACAGTCGGTTTCGAACAGTTCGCGAATACAATCCGAGGCCCTGGCAGTCCATTCATCCTCGCCGTAGGCGGCGGCAAAGCCCCGGTTGGCAGCGGCCAGGGCGTCCCAGGCCTCGGGAACTATCCCGGCGGTGTTATCGCTGGCGAAGTGGTGTTTCATGTTCCGGGATAGTGAGTTCGAATCGATTGATCATACGGACTGCTGAGGATGCCCCGCTCGGTAATGATGCCCGTAATCAGGTCGTTGGGAGTAACGTCGAAAGCGGGGTTGCCGGCCTTCACGTTTTCCGGCGCGGTGCGGTGTCCGCCCCAGTGGGTAACCTCGTCCGGCGCCCGTTCCTCGATGGGGATATCCGCGCCGCTGGCCGCGTCCAGGTCAATGGTCGAATAGGGGATGGCGACGTAGAACGGGATGTTGAAATGGCGCGCCAGGACGGCAAGACCCAGGGTGCCGATCTTGTTGGCGGCATCGCCGTTCGCGGCAACCCGGTCCGAGCCGGTGATGACCAGGTCGACCCTGCCCTGCGCCATCATGGTGGCGGCCATGTTGTCGCAGATCAGGGTCACGTCGATGCCTGCCTGCAGCAGTTCCCACGACGTCAGGCGCGCGCCCTGCAGAAGGGGCCGGGTCTCGTCCACGAACACGCTGAACCCGATGCCGTCCCGGTGGGCCAGGTACATGGGCGCGGTCGCCGTTCCCAGTTCGGATGTGGCCAGCAGCCCGGCATTGCAATGGGTAAGTATGCCCATGTCTTGCCTGATCAGCGGTTTGCCTGCCTCGCCGATTTCCCGGCACAGCCGGCGGTCTTCATCATGGATGCGGATTGCCTCAGCGAGCAGTTCCGCGTGCATCTCTTCCGGGCCGGCGCCGGTCATTTCCAGGACGTGTGACACCTGCCGGCGCAAGGCCCAGCGCAGGTTCACCCCGGTAGGGCGGGCAGCCTCCAGCCCGGCGGCCTGCTTGTGCATTTCAGCGATGAATGCATCCCGGTCCAGGTGCAGCTTGTCGCGCAGCGCCACGACCAGGCCGTAGGCCCCGGCGATACCGATGGCCGGGGCGCCGCGCACCTTGAGTTGCTTGATCGAAGCGCAGAGCTGGCCGACGGAAGCCTGCCGTTCTTCCATGATCTCACCGGGCAGGCGGGTCTGGTCCAGCAGGTATAGTTCGCCATCCTGCCAGCGTACCGGTTGTACCTGGACAGGAGTGGAATGGGTTGGCCCGGTCACTGTGCGTTCAGCTTCCCGTGAACCGGGGTTCCCTTTTTTCCAGGAACGCCGTGACTCCCTCCTTACAGTCGGCGCTGTCGAAACACAGGCGCTGCAGGGCGGCTTCGGCGCTGATGGCCTCTGCATAGCCGAGCGTCGAGGTCCGGCGCATCATTTTCTTGGTGCGCGCCAGCGCCAGCGGCGCTTTGCCGGCCAGCCTGCCGGCCCACTCCCGGGCTGTTTCCATCAGTCCGTCGTCTGCCGTTACCTTGTTGACCAGTCCCAGTTCCTTGCAACGCGCGGCAGGCATGCGCTCGTTCTCGACGGCCATTTCATAAGCGTTTTTGTACCCTGCAGCATGGGTCAGCAACCAGGTTGAACCGCCGTCCGGGATCAGGCCGATGGCGCTGAACGGACAGAGCAGGAAGGCATTTTCTCCCATCACCGATAAATCGCACGCCAAGGCGTAGGACAGGCCGATGCCGGCCGCAAAACCGTTTATGGCGCTGATGACGGGTTTTTCCATTTCCGTAATGTCGATCAGGCTGGGTCCGTATTCTTCATTTACTATCCGCTCAACTTCTGCGCCGGTTTTGAACCCGGCTTTCAAATCCGCCCCGGCGCTGAAGGCGCGTCCGGCGCCGGTGAGTATGACGGCGCGTATCCCCGCATCGCCACGGGCCTGTGCGGTGGCGGCAGCCAGGTCGGCCCGCATCTCCCTGTCAAATGAATTCAATGCCGCGGGCCGGTTGAGCGTAATCGTGGCAATGGCCCCTTCGGTCTCGTATAAAACGCTGTTGGTCATGTTACAATCTCCTGTCCAAGAGGTTCTTATTATTCACGAACCGGGCATTGAGTCCAGCGTATCACGTAATAAGTTCGCAGATTGATACAAGAGATCAAAAAGAGTGGAACCGCCTCCCAAGACTGACCCGCTGTTGCTGACGCCCGGACCGCTGACCACCTCCGCAACCGTCAAGCAGGCCATGCTGCACGACTACGGTTCGCGGGATAAGCGGTTTATTGAACTGAACCGGCGCATCTGTAACGAACTGCTGGCACTGTGTGACGCCGGGCACTCGCATTTGTGCATCCCGCTCCAGGGCAGCGGTTCGTTTGCGGTGGAGGCCATGATAGCCAACCAGGTCCCCGGGGAAGGGAAACTGCTGAACCTGGTCAACGGCGCCTACGGTCACCGGATCAGCGAGATCTGCAGTTACCTGGGGAGACGGGTCAGCGTGCTGGAGACCAGGGAAGACCGGCCTGTAGACGTGGCAGTCCTGGACCGCGCCCTGGCAGTGGATGAAGAGATTACCCACGTCGCAGTGGTTTACTGTGAGACCACGTCGGGTATAGCGAATCCCGTTGCGGATATCGCGCAGGTGGTCGAAACTCACCGCCGCAGTCTATTGATCGACGCCATGAGCGCGTTCGGCGCGTTACCGCTGAGCGCCGCCGAAATCCCGTTTGCCGCCCTCGCCGCATCCGCCAACAAGTGCCTGGAGAGCGTACCGGGGATGGGGTTTGTCATTGCAGCCAGGGAATCATTTCCCGCCACCGAAGGTAATGCGCACTCGGCCAGTCTTGATCTCTACCGGCAATGGCGCTCCCTGGACGAAAGCGGCCAGTGGCGTTTTACCCCACCCGTTCATTGCCTGCTGGCGCTGGACCAGGCCTTGCTGGAACTCGAGGAAGAAGGCGGTGTGGCGGGGCGCCGCAGGCGCTATGAAGAAAACTGCCGGGTACTGGTAGAAGGCATGCGCGAGCTTGGCTTTGCCACCTTGCTGCCGGATGAATTACAGGCGCCGATCATCGTGACGTTTTTGCTGCCGGGCAATGACAAGTTCAGCTTCCCGGACTTTTATCAACGCTTGAATGACCGGGGTTATGTCATCTATCCCGGCAAGTTAACAGGTACGGACAGTTTCAGGATCGGCTGCATCGGCCACTTCGGTGCCGACCGGATGCGGGCGGCGGTAGCGGCGGTCAGGCAGGTGTTGCAGGAGATGGGTGTCGGATATTCGGGGTCAGAGTAAAAATACGCAGAGAGAATGGGGACGGACTTAAGTCCGTCCCCGATAGGTCTGAAGATATTTTTACTCTGACCCCGAATATTCCCGGTTTCAGTTCACCCTCCAGGTATCGCCGCTGTTGAGGTGTTTGAAAAAATCACCCCTGCCCAGTTGATTTTTTGCCTGTACGATTTGATCATCCAGCAACTCGCCGTACAGGGGCTTATCTATGGAGCGGAACACGCCCAGGGGTACCGGAAAGTCGGGGGTTTCCAGTTGCGCCAGCAGATACGCAAGCGCCGAGCCGGCCGTTCCGGAAGCGGCCTCGTCGTGAATGAGGATTTCCGACCGGTCACTTTCATCGACGTTGATGACTTCCGGTTCCAGCGACCCGCTTGCACCGCCGCGTAATGAAATAGCCTTGTCGTTATTCTTTCCGAAAATGATGGGTTCGCCGTGCTGCAGGTAAACCGTGCGGTCGCTTTTTACGTCCTTGTGGGTGAAGTCTTTGAAGGCGCCGTCATTGAATACGTTGCAGTTCTGCAGTATTTCCATGAAAGCCGAGCCCCTGTGCCTGGCCATGCGTAACAGCATTTTTCTGAGATGGCCGCTGTCCGTGTCGATGGCGCGTGCCACGAAACCCGCCTTCGAGGCGATAGCTATCGACAGGGGATTGATGGGTTTTTCGACGGTGCCGAAGGGGCTGGACTTGGTCTTTTTACCCATTTCCGATGTCGGTGAGTATTGCCCCTTGGTCAGCCCGTAAATCCGGTTGTTGAAGAGGACTATTTTAACGTCGATATTCCTGCGCAGGCAGTGCATCAGGTGATTGCCGCCGATACTCAGGCCGTCGCCGTCGCCGGTGATGACCCACACCTGCAGGTCCGGGCGGGTGATCCTCAAACCGCTGGCAATGGTCGGGGCGCGGCCGTGTATGGTATGGAAGCCATAGTTATTCATGTAATAGGGGAAACGGCTGGAACAGCCGATACCGGATATGAATACCACGTTCTCCCTGGGCAGGTTCATTTCCCGGCAGATTTCCGGCATGGTTCGCTGCATCTGCGCCAGTATCGAATAATCGCCGCAACCGGGGCACCAGCGTATGGTCTGGTCCGAAGTGAAATCCTTGCGCTCGTAGGCCGGCGCAGTATTGAAATCGGGGTCAGCCTGTATGTCGATTACCCTTGCCATTTATATGCTCATCATATTGTCGTGATAAGTCAGCCGTGTGCCGCGCTGGGAAGCGTCGCGCCGAGGATCTCGTATATCTTTTCCTCGATTTCCATCGTGCTCAGCGGTTGACCCTGGACCTTGTTAAGCCCGATAGCGTCAACGAGAAATTCCGCGCGCAATACCATGCGCAGTTGTCCGAGATTCAGTTCCGGCACCAGCACGTATTTGAAGTTGTTCAGCACTTCGCCCATGTTTTTCGGGAACGGGTTGAGGTAACGCACGTGCGCCCCGGCTACGGACAAGCCGTTTGCCTGTGCGTATTCGACGGCGTGGCGGCAGGCGCCCCTGGTACTGCCCCAGCCCAGGACCAGCAGGTCCCCTGTTTGCGGTCCGTGTACGACCAGGTCCGGGATGTCGTCGGCGATGGCCTGTATTTTCGCCGCGCGCAGTTGCACCATGCGCTCGTGGTTTTCGGAGTCGTAGCTGACGTGGCCGGTGATGTCCTCTTTTTCCAGGCCGCCGATGCGGTGTTCCAGTCCCGGGGTGCCCGGCACCACCCAGGCCCGGGCCAGGGTTTGCTCGTCCCGCGCATAAGGCGCGAAGGTCTCCGGGACCGTGCAGTAATTCTCTTCGAATTCGGGCAACTCGTCGGGTTCCGGGATGCGCCAGGGTTCGGAACCGTTCGCCAGGTAACCGTCGGACAGGAAGAATACGGGCGTCATGTACTTGACGGCGATGCGGAATGCCTCGATAGCCAGGTTGAAGGATTCGCTCGGCGTTGTCGGTGCGATAACCGGCACGGGACATTCACCGTTGCGTCCGTGCAAGGCCTGCAACAGGTCCGCCTGTTCGGTCTTGGTGGGCATCCCCGTGGATGGCCCCGCCCGTTGTATGTTGGCGATGACAACCGGCAGTTCCGTCATCACGGCCAGGCCGATTGCCTCGGACTTGAGGGCAACGCCGGGCCCGCTGGTGCCGGTCAGGCCCAGCGCGCCGCCGTAGGCGGCGCCGATTGCCATGCCGATGGCGGCGATTTCATCTTCGGCCTGGAAGGTCTTTACACCGAAGTGCCGCAATTTGGATAACTCGTGCAGGATGTCACTGGCAGGGGTGATCGGATAGGAAGCGTAGAACAGTGAACGGCCGGACATCTCCGATGCCGCAAGGAAGCCCAGGGCGGTCGCTTCATTGCCGCTGATACGCCGGTAGTTCCCGGGCGGCAGCACGGCTTTGCTTACCCGGAAACGCGCGGTAAACACTTCGACCGTATCGGCATAGTTGTATCCTGCCTGCAGGGCCAGCTTGTTGGCTTCGGCGAGTTCCGGTTTCTTCTTCGCGAACAGCCGATCGACGCGTTCGATAATATCCTCGATGGAACGGTCATACATCCATGCGATGATGCCCAGGGTGAACATGTTCTTGCTCAGGGCCGCCTGTTTGCGCGTCAACCAGGATGATTTGACGGCAGCGACCGTCAGCGAGGTAATAGGCAGGTCGTATACCTGGTAGCCTGACAGGGATTCATCTTTCCTGGGGTCGCTCGTATAACCGGCTTTTTTCAGGCCCTGCTCGTCGAATGCATCGTGATTCAATATCAGGACGCCGCCGTGCCTGACCTCTTTCAGGTTGATTTTCAGGGCTGCAGGGTTGAGCGCCACCAGGACATCGGGTTTGTCCCCCGGTGTATGGATGTCGTAAGAGGAAAAATTAAGCTGAAAATTACTTACGCCCGCCAGGGTGCCGGCAGGCGCGCGGATCTCGGCGGGGAAATCCGGTAAGGTGCTGATGTCATGGCCGACAATCGCCGAGTCATGGCTGAACAGGGCGCCCGTCGTCTGGATGCCGTCGCCGGAATCTCCGGCAAAACGGATAATGACATTCTCAATTTCAAACATACCAAGAGACGGGTCCTGTACCCGGCCCCTGGATTTTCTATAGCTCATCTGCCTCATAGAAAGGTCCGACAACGGCATATATTGTACTATGTTTGCAGAAATTTTACTACATAAAGTTACCACGCCAACGTCGTTCCCGCTTGCGCAGGGATTACGGCCAAGCGCAGGACTGACGGGGGGTGCGCCCGGGAAGGGACGGATAGTGTATCATTATCCCCGATACAGCAGCAGGACAATGTCCATGATCGAGGATCGAACCAACAATAACAGGGCTGCTCCGGATTCACGCGCTTCGGACCCTTCCCAATTACCGCCATCTCCCGGCACCGGGCCGGCGTGGAACGTAACCGACCTGCCTGTACCACCGGATTTCAATTTCCGCAACGCGCTCAGGATCATCGGCCCGGGCGCCATCGTCCTGTCCATGTCCATCGGTCTTGGGGAGTGGGTACTGGGGCCCCTGGTCGTGACGCAATACGGTTTCACCATGCTCTGGGTGGTGACCGTCGCCATTATTTTACAGCTTGCCCTGAACCTCGAATTTATCCGCTACACGGTCTATACGGGGGAACCCGTAATCAACGGTTTTTTGCGGCTTGCTCCCCATCCGCTGTTCTGGGGCGGGATATATATCCTGTTTTTCCTCTTTTATTCCCGCTGGCCGGCCCGGGGCGCGGGGGGCGCGGGGCCGGTTGGGGCCGCGGCGTCCGCGGCGCCGTTATTCGCCGGCTTTACCGGCCATATGCCGGGGCCGGGTGATGAATCCATCATGCGCTGGTTGGGCATAATCAACCTGCTTGTCTGTGCCGCCATAGTCGCATTCGGCAACAAGGTCGAGCGCACCCTGGAAATAGTCAACTGGTTCATGGTGATATTCGTGTTCGGTTTCCTGTTGTCCGTATGCCTGTTAATCGTGCCTGCGGAGACCTGGTGGGCGGGTGTCCTGGGCTTTTTCGGTTTGACGCCCGGGTTCGAATTCCTGTTGATCCCGGATAATGTAAGCTGGATATTGGTCGGTGGTTTTGCCGCATTCGCCGGGGCGGGAGGCATGGCCAACCTCACCGTGAGCAATTACATGCGGGACAAGGGGATAGGCATGGGGCGCGAGGTGGGGTATATCCCGACCCTGGTCGGCGGCAGGAAAGTGGTGGTTTCACCTGTCGGCAGTGTCTTTCCCGCGCACGGGACCAACATGGCGCGCTGGCGGGTGTGGTGGCAGTACGTACGCTGTGACCAGATACTGGTCTGGGCCGCGGGTTGTTTTGTCGGCATGTTCCTGAACTGCATCCTGGCGGCCCACGTCGTTCCCGCGGGGACGCAATTGAGCGGCCTGTCCATCGGCGCGTTCCAGGCCGAATACCTGGCCCGTGAGGGCGGCGAGTTACTGGGTTTTGTTACCCTGGTAAACGGCTTCTGGATACTGTTCGGCAGCCAGTTGGTAACCATCG
>MKWU01002947.1_pt1 | contig 23690 bp, 12 predicted proteins | sample 809101 | NCBI WGS metagenome assembly MKWU01 (sample SAMN05860141, study PRJNA318959) | sponge metagenome | host: Aplysina aerophoba | place: Slovenia: Piran, Adriatic Sea, Gulf of Piran | collected 2013-05-07 | reverse complement strand
GGCGGACGACGTGCGGGGAGTAGTTGCCCAGGTTCAGTTCCAGGTTGGTGGCCAGCCCGGCGTGCGTGAAGTTCGACGAACCGGCTACCACGCCGTGCGACCGGTCGCTCACCAGGAACGCCTTGCCATGCAGGAAGCGCCCCTCCAGCCGGCGCACCTGCACCTTGCCCCCGCGCAACCAGCCCACAAGACGCCTCACGGCGGCGTCGGTCTCCACGGAGAACCCCAGCAGGTCCCGATCGGTCCTCAGGTCGCGCTCGTGGCCCTCCAGAGCCCGCCGCAGACGGGCAGCAGCCGCCCGCTCCGGCCGGGCCGACTCGTCGCCCAGTACCCGCGGTCGGCTCTCCGGCGGCGTCGGCTCTGCCCCCAGCAGCAGCCGCGCCCCGGTGAGGTGATCCAGCGAGTCCGCCAGCAGCGAGTACCCACCGACGTTGAAGTAGGCACTGGCGATGTCCAGCCGAGCACCACCCACGAACCCGGTCGCCGCGTGCGTGATATACCCGTTCAGCGCCTCCGCCACCGTCCGTCCGGCCCGATTGGTGGCCAACTCCGGCTTGGGGTCGCTCAACGGTCCGCTCCGATTGCGGTCCGGGGTGCAGCCGGCTCATCGCTCATTCGGCAGGCGATATCCTTGGACGGGCGTACGCCGAAGCTACGGAGCGCAGAGACATGCCCGAGCAGTACAGGCTTCCCTACACCTTGCGGGAGCCATCCCCGGAGACCGAGGACATGTACTTGGCGGAAGTGCCTGTGCTGCCAGGCTGTCGGGCCTGGGGTTCCACACCCGAAGAGGCTCTTCGGATTCTCGACAGCGTGGCGACGGAGTTCATTGCCTCTTACAAGAGCCGCGGCGATGACGTGCCCGACGGCATCGCCCAGGCTGGCGAGTTGGTGGTAGCGGTCTGACCTATCGCGAGCTGAGGCGCAAGCTCCGGGCGCTCGGCCGCGAGTTCGAGAGCCAGGCGCGAGGCTCGCACGAAATCTGGCGCAACCCCGCCACAGCCGGCCGGACGACGATCCCGAACTGGGGAAGCAAGGATCTGAGAGTCGGCACGATCGCCGTGATCCTGCGCGACCTCCACCTCGACAGGGCCGACTTCGACCGGGCCTGAGTCGCATCACACCGATCCCACGGGCACTGGCGCTGCCGACGCCAGGCGAGCGCCTTGGGAGCCGTCGATGGTCACCGCCGGTCCTCCCAGCGCCGGAAGTGCTCCAGCACCGCGGCGTGGTGGTCCGAGTAATCCTTGCCCTCGTGGAACGTCTCGTAGACGACGGCCAGGTCGCTCTCGTCGAGCCCGTACAGATGGGCGACACAGGCGTCCAACTCGCAGATGAGATCCTGCTTCGTGGCCTCGTCACGCACCGACCCCACCGGCACCCCCACCTCCGCCGCCCACTCGGCGTAGCGCTCATCCACAGCAGCGAGCCGGCCCGCGATCTCCACGACGCGCGCCCCCACCGGGTCACTGTCGATGTCAGCGTCCGGAATTGGGAAGTTGTTGAGGATGTGGAAGTTCAGACTGAGTTCGACAACACAGCGGGCATACCAGTCCAGAATCATCGACGAGAGGATTCCGAGCACGAACGCCGCGTCTCCGGTGGTACCGCTTGGGTGGAGAAGATACGGGGCCTTGTTCGTGAGCACGATGTCACCGGGCACGAGGGCGGTGATCACCGTTCGCGTGTTCGTCCGGTTGGTGACGTCCCGGAACGCGATGCGCGGGTGCCTGCAAGGCAGAGTGCTCGGATCGCTGATCCAGCCCTCGTCGAACTCGCTGAACGGCGACTTGGCGTGGCCGTGCGCCCGCTGCCGCTTCTCCTGCAGGTGATCCGAAATCTCTGCTGCGTTGACCGAGGCGTAGTAAGTGCCAGTGTCAGGTTGCCAGATGTCGAAGGAGGCGCCTTTGTAGACCAGCCAGTGGGACCCGTCGCCGGTCATGGCTGCTCGTCCCGAGTCGAGGGCGAATCGGTGGCGGTCATTGGTGGCGTCAAGTTCCCGGTGCGGCCGGCTCGCCCACCGTCGAGGAGGAATCTGTGCTTGTCGAAGGTGGCGTGGAGTTCCGCCATTGGGCGGACGCGCCATTGTCGAGTACGAATCGGTGCTTGTCGTTCGTGGCGTTGAGGTCGCCCTGTAACGGCCGAACCCTCCATGTGCGGTATGCAATGTTCGGAGGCCGTCCGTCCGTCCGTCCGTCCGTCCGTCCGTCCGTCCGTCCGACCGACCGACCGACCGACCGACCGACCGACCGACCGGGGCATCGAGGCGAGGATGGGTGTTCATCTTGCGCCAGACGCGAAGTGCGGCGCGCGAGGGAATCTGCGGGAACGACGCGGAGTCGGACCAATTGGCGAATTCCCCAACAGGAACCGTCTCGGGACCGGCCACGATCAGACGCCGGAAGTGGTCCGGGGAACTCGCCGGTCCTGGATAGATCGCTACATGAGGCGTGTCCTCAAGGCCACCCCCTTGGAGGGGCCGGCCACGGCCGCGATCGCTTGGTGGAGGAGAGGAGCGTGACGGTGTAGCGCGGGTCGACGTCGTCGAAAACCCACTGCCGGGTGTTGAGACAGGTGACGACCGACATCGCCGCGTGATCGCCAACAGCGACACCGTGTATTGCTTGTGTACGTCCTCGAAGACCCATCCCGCATGATTGAGCAGGGTCGTCGCTGACAGGACTGTCGAACCCTGTCGAACCCTGTCGAACCCTGTCGAACCCTGTCGAACCCTGTCGAACCCTGTCGAGTCTAGCAGGTCGGGGTCGAGGTTGAGGAGATTCCGCCGCCAGTCAGCCATTCCGGCGCTGGCGATAGCGCTGCGCGGGAGTACCAGACCAATTCGACCCTCGTCCCGGGCCAACTCGAGATTCGCCCAAGCGAATGCCTTGTAGAGGTCTGTGCGGCCCGCGCCGAGATGCGGGAAGGCACTTCGGAGCACGGTTCGAATCTGTTCGGCCTCGGCGAGGTCCTCCTCGAAACGTGCATCCAGGTCCGGTCGTTGGCGTCGGAACTCCGTGATGGCAGCGTTCATCCTCTGGATCGGCAGACTGCGGATTCGCGGCAGGTGTAGACCCCACCAAACATGTTCCTGCACCACGACCTGCTCCCACGGTGGGTTGCCGAGCAGGCAGTCGAAGCCGGGGTTGTCTCGCAGCACCACCTCGGGGAAGGCTGCCGGGAAGTGAACCGGTTGAAGGTTGCCGATCGCGGTTCGGACATGTTCGGCGGCGGCCTCATTCAGCAGGGTGGTCTCGTCGAATCGCTGCGGCAGCGTGCATGCTCCGGCACGTTGTGCAGAGATCAGGTCGAACAGCGCCTCCGCCGGTGCCACGGCTGCCCGGGCCTGTGCGTGCGCCTCCCGCGCCTCGTCGATCTCGGCCTTGTTCGCGTCCGAGGTGAGGGCCAGCCGCCTGAGAGCGCCTTCGGCACGGCCCAGCAGGCCTTCGATCTGGTCGCGGAACAGGCTCGGCGCAACCGGATCGGCACCAGGGTCCAGCGCCACGACGGCCTCGTCGAGTGTTCCGACGCCGGTGAGGCTGTCGCCGCAGACGAGGTTGTGGTCCAGCAGCGACAGCGGCAGCCCGGGCACGAACGTGTGGACCCAGATGGACAGGCGGGCCAGTTCCACGGCGACGCGGTTGCGGTCCACGCCGTAGACGCAGTGGCGGGCGACCTGGCGGCGCAGCAGGGAGCCGGTCTCGATCTCGACGCCTGCTCCGAGGTCGCCGAGGGCCTCGAGGGCGGTGTCGCGCAGGCGGTTGAGTTCGGCGGTTACCGCTGGCACGGGGTGCAGCGCCAGCCATGCTGACAGCCGGGCCTCGATCCGGTCGAGTGCCGCCACGAGGAAATGCCCGGAGCCCATGGCGATGTCCGCACACCGGAAGTCGAAGAAGGAGTCGGCCAGCGCGGCGGCGTCACCGGCCGCTCGCAGGCCGTCGAGACGGGCCACGTGATCGCCCAGTGCCGGTTCGAGAGCGTGGTCCAGCAGGTGCTCCACGGCGAAGGGTTTCGTGAAGTAGCTGCCGGTGGCCTTGCGGACGCCCGACCGGTTGAGCAGGTACACAGCGCCGGCGACCACCTCCAGGGGATCGTCACCGCCGGCGGGGACGTACTGGTCGTGCCCCTTGATCCTGCGGACCGTGAGATCGTCGGTCGCCACGGCCAGTCGCGACTCCAGCAGCCCCTCGTAGATGGTGCCGAACTCGCGGACCGAGAGCGATCGGAAGTCCACCGGCCCGTGTCCCTCCTCGCCCTCGTCGACGAGCAGTGCGGCCAGGGCCGGGGCGAACTCGGCGTCGGTCAGCCGCAGCGAGGCCAGCGCGGCCCCGGCCGGGCTCACGCCGGGATCGTGGGAGAACAGCCCCCCGTCGTACGGCGGCACACCCCAGCCGGAGTTCCCGGCGTCGACCGCCCGCCACAGTTGCCGCACGTCGTCCCACATGTCGGTCGCCTCTGCGTCGTAGTCCGTCCGGCCGCCGCGGCGGTCCTCGGTCAGGCGGCGGGCCATCCGCTTCAGGGAGTGGTCGGCGTACCGGCTGTTGGTGCGGTACGGCAGGAGGTCCTTGTCCTCGGCGTAGGCGACGAACAACAGCCGGAACAGGATCGTCATGACCTGCTCGTAGGCGTCGTCCAACTCGCTCTCGCCGGGTTGGTGACCGAGCCGGGCGGCCACCGCCTGGGCCAGTGCGGGCACCGTCTCGAAGTAGACCCGCTGTCGCAGCCGTACGGCCAGATTGCTGGCGAAGTCCTCCGACCGCTCCAGGATCTGATCGGTGGTCCCGCCGTCTGCAAGAGCATCGGTGGAGAACAGCAGCGGCAGGTAGCCGGCCCCCTCGGCGGGCAGCAGCGAGAGGTTCAACTCCACGAACGTCTCCGCCCGGCCCTTGCGGCCCACGCCGGTGTCGGGGCGGGCCGCGTAGAGGCGGATCTCCGCTGTGCGTGTGAGCACCACCCAGTCCACGTTGTGCTGGTCGGCAACCGCCAGGCCGCGAGACACCGGCGAGGTTCCGTCGAACCGCTGCGCCGGGGCGTCGAACGGCTCGTCCTCGTCGCAGAACACGGCGATGGCACGGTTGCGACCGTTGACGGTGAGCAGCGACGTGTTCGTGGACAGGACCTCCACGCCGAAGCCGAGACGCTCCACGAGCGGGCGGCCCCGCAGTCCCAGCAGTGGCCCGGCCCGCCTGACCGCCGCCGGCCACGCGGGCATCCCGGGAACGCCGGCCTGCAGTTCCTGCGCCGCCAGCAGACCCACGTTCCGCAGCCCAGGCGTGTCTGATTCGAGTTCCGGCAGGGCGGCCAGCAGGAACCGGGTGGCGGCGTGCCGGTTCGGTTCGTCGAGCGCCACGGCCGCCAGCCGCTCGGCCTGCGACACCTCGACGCCGTGGTGAACGGCCGGCTGATCGCCAACCGGCCCGCACAGCGACGTCTTCCACCCACCGTGGACCGGATGGACGACCACCAGCAGCACCGGACTCACCCGACCCGCCCGGCGCTTCGCCCATGCCGCCCGCAGGTCGCCGGCGCTCGGCCTGCGCACAGCCCGAGCCAGCACCACCTCCAGCCCGTACGGCGCGGCCTGCGTGAAGAGCCCGTCCGGCGACATCGACGCCGGGAACCCCTGTGGCGCCACCCAGGTAACCGGATCACGCTCGGCCAGGAACGCGACGGCATCCCTCGATCTGATCGCTGCCACCTCTGGTTCCGTCCCGCCCAGTCCTGGCCGGACACAGTCGACGCGCTGAGGTCGAGCGTCCGGTCTGCCTCCCCGGACTCCCGCTCAATTCGGGCTGACGGGCTCGTGAGGGGCGATCTGTAAGTGGCACTTACAATCCGCCCCTGCAGGGCGGCAAGGACAGCCATCTTCCGGCGGTGCCGTTGGCTGGGAGGAAGCGCCGGTCCGGCAGCGTCCGCTCGCCCCACGAGCCAGGTGGGCGCGGCCCCAGCCGGTGGAGCGCGTGACGACTGCCCGTAGCCTGGCCGCAGTATTCGGGAGCGGCTTCGAAGACTCCCCCCTTGGTGACGCGACCCCCGCAGATCCGCCGCCGTATCGTCGAATCGCCGGTTCGCCCCGGCCCACGACCGACCTACGCCCGCCGGACGCCATGGCTACGCTGCAAACCATCACCGAGTGCCAGAAGTGTGACCGCGGGAGCAGGAGAATGCAATGAGAGTTACCTACATCACGAAAGAAGACGTTGTCGAGCGAGTCACGGAGACCGCTCGCAGGGCAGGCCTCACGTTCGATGAGTTCATGGCCGACGGGTTGGCCGACAGGCTGACGGATGGAGACTGTCGAGACGACTGGCTGATCTATCGCGACTTCTTGATCGACCAGTGACCGTGACGGGTCTCCGAACCGCCGCCGAGGAATTCGCCGCGCGCCTCAACCACGTCATCGTCAGCGCTGTCGGGACAGCCGAGAGATTCGGTGTGGATATCTCTCGCAGCGGCGACCAGGCCGTCGTCCAACTCGCACCCACGGGCGACATCGATTCCTCCGGACTCGGCCTACTCCGATCGTGCGACGATGGTGACCGCCCGGCGCTGTTCCTGCGCGCCAAGTTCACGGTCGAGATGGACGTCGAGAACGCCAATCTTCGCGTCATGTCATCGACAATCGGTCTGCGGGTAGATGTGACCGGCGGCCGGCGACAGGCGCGACCGATCGTGCGGGTGGAGTTCGACCGTCGCCGACTGCAGTCGGGCCGGGCGACGGCGCACGTGCATCTCCATGCCAACTCGCCCGAACTTGCATGGGTCTACGGAACCAGCGCTCGGCCGGCTCCTGATCTGCACGCGCTTCACTTTCCCGCCGGAGGGCGGCGGTTCCGGCCGACGCTGGAGGAGTTTCTGCTCTTCCTCGACCGAGAGAATCTCTTCAACGACTGGAAGGACGGCTGGAAGCCGAAGCTGATCCAGTCCCTCGAGGCATGGGAACGCATGCAGGCACGCGCCACTGCTCGGCAGTTTCCCGACGAAGCCGTCGGTGCGCTCGAAGCGATCGGGTACAACGTGACGGCGCCCACCTGGGATGCCGCTGTCTGAACTCGGTGTTCAGTGCTGGGTATCCGCTCCGGCAGCTCAGCGCCGCGCCGGATCGGGCCTGACCCGTCCCTTCAGCTCCTTGGGAAGCGGCCTGCTGTGCACCACGACGAGCTTCTTGTCGGCGCGGGTGAGGCTGGTGTATAGCGAGCCGTGTCGGCCGAGGTTCTTCTGGAAGTCGGCCGGTTCAACCACGACCACGCCGTCGAACTCCAGGCCGCGGGCCTGCACCGCTCGCATGATCCTGAGGGTCGCTCGGCGGATGGGCTCAGCGCCCGATTTCGGAGGCTCGCGGAGCGTGAACGTCGTCCGGTTCGCCGGCCCCGAAACACGCCGCCACCCCCACTCCAGGACGTTGTCCCGCACCCCGTCGAGGTGATCCTGGCTCCAGACGATCACGGCCACGACGCCGTCGCTGAACTCCTCGGCGAGTTGTCTGGCCTCCTCCTCGGCTCTCGCGAATAGGTCCGACGAGCGCACACGGCGAACCCGGACCGCATCCTCGCTGCCGCGGCGCAGCGTCCCGTGGCTCCGTTCGCGGCGTGGCAGAAGCCAGCCCGCGTACCGGAGGATCAAGTCGTTCGAACGGTACCCCGTGTCCAGGATCTCGGGCTCGAGGGCCGAGCCGTCCTCCGGACCGACTCCCAGGTTCGTCAGCAGTGATTTCCAGGAATCCCAACTGACGTCGGCCCGTCGCTGGTTCATGTCGCCGAACAGCGACCATCGCCCCTCGGGGCGAAGCAGCGTGTCGAGGATCCTCCATTCTGCAGGTCGGAGATCCTGAACCTCGTCAACGATCACGTGCTCATAGAGAGCCTTGCTCGACGGCGGCAGGATCGCCATGCCGATACTGGCGAGGAACAGGAGGTAGGAGGCATCTGTGCGTGTGTTCTCGTAGCTCCGGGCTGAACTCAGCCAGTCGCGGCAATCCGGGGTCAGGTCGTTGACAAGATCGCTGCCTGACGTGCACGCCTCGATGATGCGCATCGCGACGAGTTGCACCTTTTTCTCGGCATTGGACAGCCGCGAGAGTTGGTCTGCCAACTCCACGAGGGCACGGTCGGCGACGCGACCGATCATCCAGTCGGTCTGGAAGGAGTGCTCGTTCTCTCGGTGCAGCGGCTGGGTGAACCCGCCGGCCGGGTTCTCTCGAGCGAGCTTCCCTTCAGCGAGGCCGCGGACGAGGGTCTCGACGCTGATGACTTCGACCCCTTGGGCGCCCGTCTCGTCGAGGACGCTGTACACGTGGGTCGTCCACTCGTCGGTCGGACCGACGAGCGCCACCCGTCGGAGGCGCCCGGGGTTGTCGGCGTGCGTCAGGAAGGCGGCACGGTGCGTGGCGACGATTGTCTTGCCTGTCCCCGGGTGCCCTTGGACGGCCAGATGCTTCTCAGCGCTCCAGGTGACGTATCTGTACTGGTCCGGCTGGAGGGTGCGCAGTACCGAGTGGAGCCGGGTAGCCCGAGGGCGATCTATCGTCTCCCTCACGAGGCGGTCGGCCCGCGCGAGCCTCCCGCCGGTCCGGTCGTCGGCAGGCGCGGTTGCCGGCCCCGGCAGGTCCACGTCCTGGCCGTGGGGGTCGAGGTGGTCCTGGGGTTCTCCGCCTTCTGGTTCGGGAGCGTCGTCAGCGGTGCGCGTAAGCGGTTCCAGCGGTGGTTCTACTCCTGTTGGTGCCGGTCCGGCCGGTGGACCAGCCGGTGGCGGTGGGATGGTCGGAGGCTCGGCGTCTCGCCGGAAGACCGAGTTGCGGTCCACGCCCGGCTCCGGATCATCGGTGAAGTGGGTGATGTCGTCGCGTCTGACTTCGAAGGTTCGTCGCGCGAGCAGTGACCGTGGATCCGGGGCGGATTCGCGGTCGGGTACTCGCGCCGGGTCCCAGTTCGGCCCATCGTAGAACAGCCCGGCGAGAGGAGCGACGTAGCTCACGAACAGCACCGAATCGTCGTCGACGTGCGCCCGTGTGATGTAGAAGTCGTCGAGTTCGGCATCCTCGATGTCGAGTGCGACCCGACCGATCAGCGGCTCGCAGACTCGTCTGATAGCCGGGGTTGAGCGCCCCCAGATGGTGTTGGCCGACCCCTCGAACGGCCACGAACGTGTCTGCGCCTCTCGGCAGGCTCTCAGATAGGTCTCGTTGATTGCCCGCTCGGCATCGAGTGCGTCGTCGTAGTCGGAATGTGAACTCATTGCACCACCTCCAGCGAGCAGAGGGCAATCTCCTGTAGGTGGAGCGCTCCCGCTCTGGCTTGTTCGATCTGCAGGCGGCCCTCCTCGTAGCGGTGCTGCTGGTTGTTCAGTTGCGCCTCGTGGAGGGAGATCGTGTCCGGTCTGTTGCGCGCTCTCAGGGTGTCGATTCGTTGCCGGATTCCGGCCAATCGACGTTCGTGGGTTTCGGCCAGGCCGGCGAGGCGGGCTTCCACGAGCCGGCGGTTCTCAGCGGTGCGCCGATCCTGCTCGGTCCGGTGCTTGAGCGCCAGCAGGTCGTCGCACGCCCGAACATGGCGGGTCATCCACTTCGGGCCAACACCGGAGGCCGGTTGCAGTGCGGCTTCGGCCAGGTTCGCCAGCAGCACGGTGCCCGGCAACTCGTGGGCGGCCCCGGCGGCGGCGGTGACGGCTGCGGTCCAGAGTTCGGCGGCGGGGCGGACGCCGTTCCAGCGGGCGACCGCCACCAGCACCAGGTACCAGCCGGGCGGGATCTCCGTGCTGGCGACCCGAGCGGCGCCGAAAGCGCGCTGAGAAGCCCTCGGGATGCGCACAGCGGCCCGCACAAGTGGATGATTGGCGCCCAGTAGGTCGGCGCCCTGCCGTCGGGCCGTCTCCTGGTCGAGGCACAGCGTTATCTCGTCCTCGTTGCGCAACCGAGTGTGGTAGGCGGCCACCTCGGCGTAGGAGAGTTCGCGGTCGTTGCTGAGGCCCAGCAGGTTCCGGGCCATCTCGGCGTTGCCGGTCAGGTGCAGCCACGGCCCTTCGGCGCTGCGGCGACAGACAGCGCCGGGGGCCGAGGCGGCCCAGTCCTCCAGCAACCACGCCAACTCGGGCTGACCCACGTAGCGGCCCGAGAGTCGAACCTCGTTCTCGAAGCCGTCCACCTCGGCCCTGTCCAGCACGTTCAGCGACTCAGCCGCGTCCTCCACTTGCTGCGCGATGCCCGCCTTGATGCCTCGCGCCACCAGAGTCCGGTCGATCGCCGCCAAGCGCTGCTCGGGCGTCAATGAGAAATCGAACATCGTTCGCCGTATTCCCGGCAGTTCCGAGCGCAGGATCGGCTCCAATTCACCTATCGAGGTCTCGAAGACGCCGATCCGCTGATGGACACGGGCGATGATGTCGCTCTCGATGGTGCCCGGCGTGTGGAAGTTGAGGATGAGGATCTTGTCCTCTGCCTGCCCGAAGCGGTCGATGCGGCCGATGCGCTGCTCCACCTCCATGGGGTTCCAGGGCAGGTCGTAGTTCACGACCGCCGAGCAGAACTCGAAGTCCAAGCCCTCACCGGCGACCCTCGTGGCCAGCATCACGTCGTCGTGACCGTCCCGGAAGCGCTGAAGCAGCCCCGGTCGGTCGGCCTGCGGCACGCCACCGTGCAGTTCGCAGACCCGGAACCGTCGATCCGTCTCCAACCGCTGAAGCAGATAGGCGAGAGTGGCGCGGGAGAAGGTGAACACCAGGACTTTCCGGCCCTGACGCACGATGGCGTCGAGCGCAGTCACGAACCGGTCGAACTTGGTGTCCACGTCGCCCAGAGCCCGGGCAGCAGCCACCACGTCACCGGGCGGGGACTCCCAGGAGTCGTCGCCGGCGGAATCACCGGCGTCGCCCGCGGCGTCGGTTCCCGGACCCGGCACCGCGGGCGGCGAGAGGTCGTCGTCGGGGTCGTCGAAGGCGCCGTCCTCGTCGGTCCAAAGCTCCGACGAGGTTCCGCCCCCCCAGCCCAGCACCTGGAGCCTCGTGGCCTGCAGGCACGAGCCGGCGAGGCGCAGCGGCATCTGGCCGACGAAGCCGACCGGCATCTTGAGCGCGTCGGCCCGTCGAACCTGCCACCGGTACACGGCGTCGTACAACCGGCGCTCCGCAGCGGCGAGGTCCACGTCCTCGGTCCATGGCTCGCGGACGGTGTTGTCCTCGGTTACGTCAGCCTTTCGTGTGCGGGTGACGATGCTTGCCAGCGAGTTCAACTCGGCTATGAGGCGTTTGGCCTCGGCCCGTTCGCTGGGTTCCAGCGGCGCACGCGCCAGCAGATCCTCCAGTCGCTCGAATTCGGGACGGTTCGTGATCGACGGACCGAACAGGAGACCATGGATCGACCGCAGAATCCTTACGAGCCCTTCGGGCGCGGCGTCGGGGTCGGCCAGCAGAACCGAGACGCGGTGAAGCACCGCGTTGGGTTCCAACCGTCGCTCCAGTGTGTGCGGGTCGTCGAAATCGCCGGCGTCCAGCAGGTTCAACAGGTTGAACAGGTCGCGGTTGCCGAGATTCAAGGGCGTGGCCGACAGGAACAGCAACGTTGCAGCCCATTCGCTGAGCAGAGCACCGAGGGCGTGGCTGCGAGTTCCGAGGTTGCGCAGCGAGTGGGCTTCGTCCACGACGATCAGATCGAACCGGGGGGCGAGGGCGCCGATCCGCTCGAGACCGGGCCAGGCGCGAAGGCGCTCCAGGGAGCAGACCCCCCTCCAGCGGGCCGGCACGGCATCCCTCTCGAGCCGTTCCAGCAACTCGTTCAGCCGGGAGCCGTCCAACTCCTCGGTCTCGTAGCCGAATCGCCGGCGCATCTCGTCGCGCCACTTGTCCACCAGCCCGGACGGGCACACCACCAGCACCCGGTCGGCCGCGCCGCGAGCGTCGAGTTCGGTCCAGACGAGGCCCGCCTCGATCGTCTTGCCGAGGCCGACCTCGTCGGCGATCAACGTCGCCGAGCGGTCGGCGAACGGTCGAACGGCGCTTCGACGCGACTCCCGGTTGGCTCCGGGGGTGCTCGTCTTCCCACGCCGTGCCGTCAAGCTGTGCCCGGCGGTCTGCAGCATTTTCATGACCGGGATGAACTGGTAGGCCCGGAACACGGTGCGGGTGGCGCCGAAGGAGTAGACGGTGTCGGTGAGGTTCTCGCCCAGCTTGGCCCGCGTGAGCGTGGCCGCCACCTGCCGGACGTCCCCGGGCGGCCGGCTGACCCAGCCCTCGGGACCGTCGTCGAACTCCGCGTGGGCTATGCCGCCCTCCCACACCCACTGCTGAGCACCATCCAGTCGGACCCGGTACCGCCAATCGGCGCCGACGAAGCTGCGACTCCTGACCGTCGTCTCCCGACCGTCGGGGACGGTCACAACGTCGTCGTGCAATGCGAAGCGGGGTCGCGGGAGGAGGTCGGCCGAGTCCCAGTAGTGCCGGAACCAGGCGAACGCGCCGGCACCGAACGCGCCGGAACGGGGCGGGTCGGCACCGGACGGGTCATCACCGAACGAGTCATCACCGGATGTGAGCGAGCCGCGCTGAGGTCCGATGGGGGCAGCGCCGTCGGTCACCAGCATCACCGCTACGCCCTCAGCCGACTGGAACCGGTAGTTCCCCACCGGGAGCACCACGCCGGTGGCCTCGGGGGTCAGGTGCCGGCACGCGGGCACCTCCTCGAAGCCCTCGGGTAGGCCCTCGCCATCGGTCAACGGGCGGCCGACCAGCAGAAAGCGATCGGCTGCGGCGGCCCTCAGGACCTCGGCGGCGTCGGCGACCACCGGGTGGTAGGTGAAGTCGTAGGTCATGTTCGAGTCTTCGTCCGAGTCCGCCCTCGTTCGACTTCCCATGCTTCGTACACGAATCAGTGGTCGAAGACGCCGGCCTCTTCGCATTGCCGTGTCCACGCTTCCAGTTCCTTGCCGTGACGGATCGTTTCCCGGGTCAGCACCTCCGGCTGTTCAAAAAAATCATTCCAGTATGCTCTCCGGCCTGCGAGGAGCCTCTGAATCGTGCAGTCGAATGCCTGTAATGCGACGGTGGCCAGTTCGGCGCCGGTGACGGTTTCGCCTCGCACCCGGTCGCCGTGGAGGTGGCGGGTCCACTCGTCATCTATGGCGGCCAGGCCCCAGCGGGCGCCGAGCAGGCCGCCGGCGATGGCGGCCACGGTGTCGGTGTCGTGACCGACGCGCACCGCCGCCACCAGGGCGTCACGGAAGTGTTGGGTGGGCGAGTGCACCGGCGTGGCGACGACCGCCCAGAGCGCCGCGCTGAAGGCGGTCACCACCCAGCCGTTGGGGGTGAACAGCCGGCGGGCCTCGGCGGCGTCGGGGCAGGCCAGGGCGGCGTCGATGATTCCCTCCCAGCGCCGCCGGCGCGACTCGTCGGGCAGGAACCACAGGCCGGAGCGGACGGCCTCGGCGAAAAAGGGCCCCCCGGCGCGCAGGTCGTCGGCCGTGTCGTCCTCGCCGTCGTTCCGGAAGTCGTGCCAGCGGTCGTGGATGGCGCAATTGACGGCAGTGGTCCAGAGAACGCAGGCGGCGACCGAGTCGGGGTGGGGATGGGTCAGGGCGGCCACACTCGCCGCCAGGGGCGCAACCTCATCGTCGTGGTAGCCGCTCAGCGCCACCGCGCTGGTGCGCATCAGCGCGCCGTTGCCGGCCGACCGGGGATTCCTCTCGCTGAACCGGCGGGCCACATCGGCCACATCACCTGGTCCGGCGGCCGCGCCCAGGATCCTGGCGGTCTGGTTGCCGACGTCGGGCGGCCCGCCCCGGTACCAGCGCAGGAAGTTGGCCGCCATGGCGGGCACGTCGATTGCGGGCGGAACCCGGTACTCATCGGGGGCACCCCCGTCGCAGGACTCGTCCCGGTGGGGGTCGGCGTCGGCTGCCTCGGCGTAGCCGGCGGCCAGCGCGTCGAGCACGCCGAGGGTCATGGAGGTGTCGTCGGTCCAGCCTCCCAGCGCCCGGCGACGGTCGAAGCCGCCGCCGGGCCGCATGACGATCTTCTCGTCGGACCGCGGGTAGGTGGTCTCGTAGAAGGCACCGAGGGCGTCGCCCACCGCCGAGCCGACGACCGCCCCGACGGCCCTGTCGGTGGCACCGGCGCTCAGGTACATGCCCCCGGGTGTTTCCGGGTTGGTGGTGTCGGGCATCTGGTTCATGGCTCCTCCTTCGTCGAGAGGGCGGCGACGCGGCTTGAACGGCCTCCCGTCCGCCCGGTTCTTGTCACTATGACGATAACACTACGGAGCGGTAATTGTCAAGACAACACCAATTGCTAGGATGAGGACCGTGAGCAAGGACCGCCCCTCGCCCGACCCCCGTCCGCCCGAGCCCCGGCCTGAGGGCTATGACCCCGGTGTCTTCGCGCCATTCGCCGTGACGGTCGACGTCGTGCTGCTGACGGTTGTGGAGCGTCAGTTGAAGGTGCTGCTGATCCAGCGCGGCCACCCGCCCTACGCCGGGGCATGGGCCCTGCCGGGCGGCTTCGTCCAGCCGGACGAGGACCTGGCCGACGCTGCGGCCCGGGAACTGCTCGAGGAGACGGGCATTGGTCAGGACCGCAGTCGCCTGCTGCAACTCGGCGCCTATGGGCAGCCGGACCGAGACCCCCGGATGCGGGTGGTGACCGTGGCCTACGGGGCGGTCGTGGCACGGCTCAGCGAGGTGCCCCGGGGCGGGAGCGACGCGGCGCACGCCGAGCTGGTGCCGGTGGCCGACGTGCAGAGTGACCGCCTCCCGCTGGCGTTCGACCACCGCCGGATCGTGGGCGATGCCGTGGCCAGGCTGCGCGCCGAACTCGACACGAGCGACGTGGCGGTCGGCTTCTGCCCACCCGAGTTCACCATCCGGGAACTGCGGGAGGTCTACGAGGCGATCCTGCAGACCGAACTCGACTCCGGGAACTTCCAGCGCAAGGTCACGCAGCGCAAGGGATACCTCACGCCGACCGAGCGCCGTGTCACGCCCGGTGAGCGGGGTGGCCGGCCCGCCACCCTCTGGCGGGCCGGAGACGCCGGGGACTGAGCCGCAGCAGCCGGCGGGTCAGGTCCGGCGCAGCAGGTCCGTGAAATCGCCGACGGCGCGGTGGGTGATCCCGGCGGGGGACGCCTCCGCAGGCGGCACCCCGAAGAGCCCGGTCGACATGCCCAGCGAGCGCGCCGCGTCGAGCGTGCGGACATCGTTGTCGATGACCAGGCAGCTGGCGAAGGGGATCTCCGACACCCGGCGCAGCATCTCGAACACTCCCGGGTCGGGTTTGCGGATCCCGATGTCGCTGCTGACGACCCACGGCGACAGCGCCTCGAAACCCGTCCATGCCCGCAGGCGCCACGACCACTCGGACACGTCGTTGGTGACACAGGCCACCCCGATGCGCCGGCGGAGGAGTGAGCGCACGAATTCGGCTGCGCCGGCGCTCACCGACATCCGGCCCGTGTAGGGCCCGTGGGTCCAAGTCGGCTCGCCCGTGAGGCCGCAGGACGCCCACAGCTGATCGGGGGTGAGGCGACCGAGGGTGGCCAGGCGGTACAACTCACGGATCTCGGCGTGCGAGGCGGTTGCGCCGGCCTGGCGAACGAACGGGATCAACAGCTCGCCGACCGGATCGGCCGGCTGGAACAGCACGCCCCAGCCGCCGATCACCACCAGCCGCAGAACTCGGGAAGTAGCGGTGGGCCCAGGTGAGTCCGACGTGGAGGCGGGTGCCGGGACCGCAGCAGCATCGGGTTCGTCGGCGCCCGGTTCGCCGGCATCGGGTTCGTCGGCGCCCGGTTCGTGGGCATCGGGTTCGTCGGCGCCCGGTTCGTGGGCATCGGGTTCGTCGGCGCCCGGTTCGTGGGCATCGGGTTCGTCGGCGCCCGGTTCGTGGGCATCGGGTTCGCCGGCATCGTCCGTCTCCGGTTCAGGTTCCGGAGGGAGTTCTTCGATCTCTCCGGGCTCGTCCTCGTTCGGAGTCCCGTCTGCATCGGGCTCGCCTCCCGCCGGCCGGCCGGCGGGCTCTTCGGGCTCGTCGGCGGCCTCCGGCTCCTTCGGCGGCTCCGCCTCGACGGCGGCTTCTGGCGCGGGCTCTCCGGCAGTCGCGGTCACGGCGTCGGTCTCGTGGCCGGCGGTGGGACTCTCCTCGAGCGACGCGGTCCAGTCGGCGGTGGAGGCGGCGGTGCCGGTTGGGGCCAGATCTTCGTCCTCGGGGACTCCGGGGAGGTCCTCGAAGTCGCCGGACAGGTCCTCGATTTCGCCGGGGAGGTCTTCGAAGTCCCCGGACAGGTCCTCGAAGTCGCTTGGTGACCCTGGCGGTGTTGCAGGCCGTGTTGGGAGGTCTTCGAAGTCCCCGGACAGGTCCTCGAAGTCGCTTGGTGACCCTGGCGGTGTTGCAGGCCGTGTTGGGAGGTCCTCGAAGTCCCCGGACAGGTCCTCGAAGTCGCCGGACAGGTCGTCGTACTCCGCAGTGGTGAGGTTGGCCCAGTCGACGTCGTCGCCGACGACCGCGGTCCCTGCCGCGTCCTCGGGTGGTGCCGTCCAATCGACGCCGGTGTCAACCGAGCCCAGCGGGCCGGCCGCCCCGGTCGTGATCGCGGCGCCGTCGTCGCCGGTCCCGGTGGCGACGGCGGGAATCTGCTCGCTGTCGGCCTTGGCCATGAGGGCGCCGGCCCTGCGCTTGCGGAGGCGCCTGATGTACCACCACCCCAACACGTTCAGCAGCATTGCCAGCACGAACAGCGCCGCCGCCGCGAGCCCCACGAGCCGCAGCGTCTTGGCGGTGGTGTTCTCCTTGTGCGCGGTCATGCGCACCGCAGTCGCCCTGTCAGCCGATGAGTCCGCGGTGAGAGCCGTCCAGGTGAAGTTTCCGCCGCCGCTGCGCAGGTCACCCGGCAGATCGATGTTCAGGCTGATGGTCAGCCCATACAGCGGTATGTCGCCGCCATAGTCACCGACGGCACCCCGCACCCGCTCTCCCAGCCCCTCGTTGAACGCCAGGGTGTCGAACAGTTCCGGCAGCGCCGCGGCGGGGTCGACCCGGCCGGCGACTTCCCAGGTCTGCTCGGCGAATTCGGCCCGGCGGCGCAACTGGAATCCCCCGAAGACCTCCGGTCCGGCGATCTCCGCCAGGATCGACGGAAGCTCCTCGGCGCTCCCGAAGCGCTTCGAGGCCCGGACCCACAGCAGGTTGTCGGCCTCGCGGGTCGGCCCGGTGACATCCCAGCCGGCGAGTGCAAGGTCCGCTAGGTCCAGTCGGGTGGCGAGGTCGCCGAGCGCGTCGGCGGCGGCCCGGTCGAGACTCACCCCCACCTCCACGGTGCCCGAGCCGTTCTCGGCCACGTCGATGTCCACGCCCACGCCCACCTCGCAGGCGGATGCCACCAGCAGGGATCCTGCCAGGGTGAGCGCGAGCAGCAGGCGCCGCGTGCTGCGGCCACCCGCGCGGGCGTCGCGGGCCGGCGGGCGAGCGTGCAGGCTGCCGGCGCTGCCGGCAAGCCCGTGCCAAGGTCGCACGGTCAGTGGGCGACCATCTCCTCGACGGCGGGCGGGGGTTCGAAGCCTTCGACGGCCTTGAAGACGATGCGTCGCTTCGGCGAGCCGTCGGCGTTCCCGGCGTTCCCGGCGTCGGGTTCGGGAGGTTCGTCCGTGGCATCCACGATGATGATCTGCCCGGCCCGGAACTCACGGTGCAGCAGCTGCTCCGACAGAGGATCCTCCACGAGCCGCTGGATGGCGCGGCGCAGCGGCCGTGCCCCGAGCGTGGGGTCGTAGCCCTCCTCGGCCAGCAGCACCTTGGCCTCCGGGGTGATCTCGAGGCCCATGCCCTGGCCTGCCAACTGGTCGGCGACCCGTCGCATCATGAGGTCGACGATCAGGGTGACCTCCTCGGGGCTGAGCTCGTGGAACGCGATCACCTCGTCCACCCGGTTCAGGAACTCGGGCCGGAAGTGCTTCTTCAGCGCGTCGGTGACCTTCTCCTTCATGGCCTCGTAGGACACCGCCTTGTCAGCCCGGGCGAAGCCCAGTGTGGCCTTGCGCAGGTCCTGCGTGCCGAGGTTCGAGGTCATGATCAGCACCGTGTTCTTGAAGTCCACCGAGCGGCCCTGGGCGTCGGTCAGGCGCCCCTCCTCGAGGATCTGCAGGAGTGAGTTGAACACGTCCGGGTGGGCCTTCTCGATCTCGTCGAACAGCACCACGGAGAACGGCTTGCGGCGCACCGCCTCGGTGAGCTGACCGCCCTCGTCGTAGCCCACGTACCCGGGGGGCGCCCCGATGAGCCTGCTGACGGTGTGCTTCTCCATGTACTCCGACATGTCGAGGCTGATGAGCGCGTTGTCGTCGCCGAACAGGAACGCTGCGAGGGTCTTGGCCAACTCGGTCTTGCCTACACCCGACGGCCCCAGGAAGATGAACGAGCCGGAGGGCCGCTTGGGGTCCTTCAGCCCGGCCCGGGTGCGGCGGATCGCCTGGCTGACCGATCCGATGGCGCTGTTCTGTCCGACGACCCGCTTGTGCAACTCCTCCTCCATGCGCAGGAGCTTGGCCGTCTCCTCCTCGGTGAGCTTGTAGACGGGGATGCCGGTCCACACCGACAGCACCTCGGCGATGCCCTCCTCGTCCACCTCGTCGAACAGGTCGACACCGGCGCTGCGGGTCTCGGCTTCAGCCGCTTCACGCTGCAGCAGCAGTTCCTTCTCACGATCCCGCAGGCGGCTGGCCTCCTCGAAGTCCTGCGACTCGACGGCCTGCTGCTTCTGGGTCGCCACGACGTTGATCTCGGCGTCGATCTCCAGCAGGTCCGTGGGGATGTCCATGCGCTTGAGGTGCAGGCGTGAGCCGGCCTCGTCGATGAGGTCGATGGCTTTGTCGGGCAGGTGACGGTCCGAGATGTAGCGGTCGGCCAGATTGGCCGCGGCCACCAGCGCCTGGTCGGTGATCGTCACCCTGTGGTGGGCCTCGTAGCGATCGCGCAGCCCCTTGAGGATCTCGATGGTGTCACCGACGCTCGGCTCGGCGACCTTGATGGGCTGGAAGCGGCGCTCGAGGGCCGAGTCCTTCTCGAGGTGCTTGCGGTACTCGTCGAGGGTCGTGGCCCCGATGGTCTGCAACTCACCCCTGGCGAGCATGGGCTTGAGGATCGACGCCGCGTCGATGGCCCCCTCGGCTGCTCCCGCGCCGACGAGGGTGTGCAGCTCGTCGATGAACAGGATGATGTCGCCGCGGCCCTTGATCTCCTTGAGGACCTTCTTGAGGCGCTCCTCGAAGTCGCCCCGGTAGCGGCTGCCCGCCACGAGTGCACCGAGGTCGAGGGTGTACAACTGCTTGTTCTCGATGGTGCCGGGGACCTTGTCGGCCGCGATGCGCTGGGCGAGGCCCTCCACGATTGCGGTCTTGCCGACGCCCGGCTCGCCGATCAGCACCGGGTTGTTCTTCGTGCGCCGCGACAGCACCTGCATCACGCGTTCGGTCTCGCGAAAGCGCCCCACCACCGGGTCGAGCTTGTTGTCCTTGGCCATCTGGGTGAGGTTGCGGCCGAACTGGTCGAGCACGTGCGAGGTGCCCGAGGACTTGCCGCGCCCGCCGCCGGCCGGTGTCTTCTCGCCGCGCTCGCCGCCGCTGCCGTAGCCCGAGAGCAGCTGGATGACGTGCTGGCGGACCTTGGCCAGGTCGGCTCCCAGCTTGGACAGCACCTGGGCGGCGACGCCCTCGCCTTCCCGGATGAGCCCCAGCAGGATGTGCTCGGTGCCGATGTAGTTGTGGCCGAGCTGCAGAGCCTCGCGCAGCGACAACTCCAGGACCTTCTTGGCCCGCGGCGTGAACGGGATGTGGCCGCTGGGGAGCGTGCCGCCCTTGCCGATGATCTCCTCGACCTGCTCGCGCACCCGCTCCAGGGAGATGCCGAGCGACTCCAGCGCCCGTGCGGCGACGCCCTCGCCTTCGTGGATGAGCCCCAGCAGGATGTGCTCGGTGCCGATGTAGTTGTGGTTCAGCAGCCGCGCTTCCTCCTGGGCCAGCACGACCACTCGGCGAGCGCGATCTGTGAATCTCTCGAACATCGGCTTCTCCTGCTGTCGACACGTCGGTGCTCTGTGGGTTGGCCAGGACCAACAACGCCGCCGGCGCGGGCATTCCAAGTGTACAGGCGAGGCCCCTGCCGGGGTATCCGGGCTTATCCTCGCAGCGTGACAACGATCGCCCCGGAACTCGTGCTGCCCAGCCTCAGCACGGACCTGGCCCACGTGGAACTTCGGCTGCGAGCCGAGGTTTGCTCCGACCTGGATTTCCTGTCCACCGTGGCTCGCCATCTCATCGACGCGGGCGGTAAGCGCATCCGGCCGGGCCTGGCGATCGCTTCGGCGGGGATTGCCGATCCGCAGGGCCGGAGTTGTGCCGACGACGTGATTGGCGGTGCGGTGGCCGTCGAGCTCGTGCACATGGGGTCGCTGTACCACGACGACGTGATCGACGGTGCCACCACGCGACGCAACGTGTCGAGCGTGAACGCCACCTGGGGCAACGCCACGGCGATCCTGGCGGGTGATTTCCTGCTGGCTCGCGCCAGCCAACTCGCCGCCTCGCTCGGCACCGAGGTGGCCGAACTGCTGGCCGCCACCATCGGGAAGCTCTGCGAGGGGCAGATCCGCGAGTACCAGGACACCTACAACTGCGATCGGTCGGTGCAGAACTACGAGCTGTCCGTGAGCGGCAAGACGGCGTCGCTGCTCGCCGCCTCGTGCCGGGTGGGAGCGATCGTGGCGGGGCATCCCGCGCCGCTCACCGAGGCGCTCTCGGAGTTCGGGCACAGCTACGGGATGGCGTTCCAGATCATCGACGACATCCTCGACGTGATCTCCAGTGACGAAGAGCTCGGCAAGCCCGCGGGCCACGACCTCCGGGAGGGCAACTACACCCTGCCGGTGTTGCTGGCGGTCCGATCCTCCGACGGGGCCCGCCTGCGTTCGATCCTGGGGCCCGGTCTGAGTCCCGAGGAAAGCGCTCTGGCACGCGGGATCATCCGCGCCGGACCGGGCGTCCCGGAGGCATTCGCTGCGGCCTCGGTGTGGGCGGATCGAGCCGCTGCGGCTCTGACCGAATTGCCGGACACCCCTGCGGCGGGCGCCCTGCGTGCCGCCGCCGAGCATCTGCTCGGCCGAGTGGGCTCTCCCGACGCCTCGGACGGGGCCGTCGGCGTGGCAGACTGGCACAGTGGTCTCCAGCGGTGACCGGCCGCAGTTACCCGCCCCCGCCGACCGCCTGATTGTTCCGACCGCACAGCCGGAGGGTTCCCATGCCGCTGGACGACGTACGCATCGGGCTCACCTATGACGACGTGCTGCTGGTGCCGCGCCGGTCGCGGGTGCGTTCTCGCGGGCAGGTGAGTCTCGCCACCCGCCTGTCGCGCCACATCACGCTCGACCTGCCGATCGTGGCGGCCAACATGGACACCGTCTGCGAATCGGAGATGGCGATCGCTCTGGCGCGGTTGGGCGGCATCGGCATCATCCACCGGTTCCTGCCCACATTCGCCCACGCCACCGAGGTCGAGAAGGTGAAGGCGGCAGGTGAGGATCTTCTGGTGGGTGTCGCCGTCGGCACCGACCACGACATGATGGAACGCGCCAAGGGTTGCGTCGCCGCGGGTGCCGACGTGCTGGTGCTGGACATCGCCCACGGCCACGCCACCCACGCCATCGAGGGTGTCAAGCGTCTCAAGGACGCCTTCGGCGACGTCGATCTGGTGGCGGGCAACGTCGCCACAGCCGCCGGGGCCGCCGATCTGGCCGCCGCGGGCGCCGACGCCATCAAGGTGGGCGTCGGGCCGGGCGGCGTCTGCACGACCCGGCTGGTCGCCGGGGTGGGGGTGCCGCAACTCACCGCCCTCGACGACGCTGCCGTCGGTGCGGGGGACGTACCCATCATCGCCGACGGCGGCATCAGAACCTCCGGGGACATCGCCAAGGCGCTCGCCGCCGGTGCCGACACCGTGATGATCGGCAGCCTCTTCGCCGGCACCAAGGAGAGTCCCGGCGAAGTGGAGCACTCCGCCAAGGGGCTCGTCAAGCGCATCCGCGGGATGGCCTCGCGCGAGGCCGTGGAGAGCCGGGCCGAGCGCCACGGCGACGAACTGGACGACGAGTACTTCGAGCACCGCGCCCCGGAGGGTGTGGAGGGGCTCGTGCCCTACCAGGGCGAGGTGTCCAAGGTGCTGCACCAGTTGCTCGGGGGCGTCAAGAGCGCCATGAGCTACCTCGATGCCACCGATCTCGGCGAGTTCCGTCGCAACGCCGCTTTCGTGCGGGTCACCTCCGCCGGCCTGATCGAGAACCACCCGCACGCGGCCATGGGGGGCGGAGGCTTCTGAGTCGCCGGGACCGGCCGCTCAGCGGCTGCGGCCCGGTCCCTTCCAGCCGCCCCGCCGGTGCCATGATGGACAGGTGAACGGCACCCAGGAATCTGGACGGCTCGTGCTGCGGGGCGCACGTTGGCCCGGCGACGTGGCGCTGGAGGATGGTCGCATCACCGCCGTTGGTGACGTGACCCCCGAGGCGGGCGAGGTGGTGATCCGCTGCGACGGCGACATCATCACCGCGGGCTTCGTCAACACCCACCATCACCTCTACCAGTGGATGACGCGCGGCCGCGCCGACGGTTGCGACCTCTTCACCTGGCTGGTGACGCTGTACCCCATCTGGGGGCAACTGGATGCCACCGACGTCGGCGCTGCGGCGCGGGTGGGTCTGGCCGAATTGGCCCTCAGCGGCGCCACCACCGTTTTCGACCATCACTATGTGGTGCCCCGCGGCGACGACACCGTGTTCGACGCCATCGTGGAGGCCGCCCGGGAGGTGGGTGTGCGCCTGGCGCTGTCGCGGGGGTCCATGGATCTCGGCGAGAGCGACGGCGGGTTGCCGCCGGATCATCTGGTGGAGAACCGCGACGACATCGGGACCTCCACTGAGCGCCTCGTGGCGCAGTACCACGACGACGAGTGGACCTCGATCGTGGTGGCTCCGTGCAGCCCCTTCTCTGTCAGCACCGAGCTGATGGTCGAAGCCGCCGAGATGGCCCGCCGCCTGGGGCTGCGGCTGCACACCCACCTCGTCGAGACGCTGGAGGAGCAGCAGCACTGCCTGGCGCGCTTCGGGCGGCGGCCCGTGGAGGTTCTGGAGAGCTGGGGCTGGATGGGCGACGACGTCTGGCTGGCGCACGGCATCCACCTCGACGACTCCGAGTTGGCCCGCCTCGGCACCGCCGGCGTGGGAGTCGCCCACTGCCCGTCTTCCAACGCCCGGATAGCGGCGGGCATGTGCCCGGTGGTGGGTCTGCGCGCCGCCGGGTCCCCGGTGGGGCTCGGCGTGGACGGGGTGGCCTCCAACGAGGTGGGCGGCCTGTTCCCCGAACTGCGCCAGGCGCTCTACACGGCCCGCCAGCGGGAGGCCCGGGCCGATGCCCTCATGCCCCCCGACGTGCTGGAGATGGCTTCTGCCGGCGGGGCCGCCTGCCTGGGGCGCAGCAGCGAGTTGGGACGGCTGGGCGTGGGCATGGCCGCCGACGTGGCGGTGTGGCCGGCCGACGACCTGGCCGACATCGCCGACCCGGTCACCGCCCTGGTGCTGGGCCCCGACCGGCGGGTGCGCCACCTCTTCGTCGGCGGCCGGCGAGTGGTGGCCGACGGGGAGTTGGTGGGATTGGACCTCGCCGCGGCGCACCGGGAGC
>MKWU01002945.1_pt1 | contig 23703 bp, 20 predicted proteins | sample 809101 | NCBI WGS metagenome assembly MKWU01 (sample SAMN05860141, study PRJNA318959) | sponge metagenome | host: Aplysina aerophoba | place: Slovenia: Piran, Adriatic Sea, Gulf of Piran | collected 2013-05-07 | reverse complement strand
CATTCCCACCTCCTGGGGCGCCGCACCGTTTCGCCGCCAGGTGTTCGACAACGACGCCACCGTGGTGCGCCGGCTGCGGGAGGCGGGCGCCGTGCTGGTTGCCCAGCTGGCCATGGTGGAGCGGGCCGGCGGCCTCGGCTACCGGCAGCCGGACGCCAGCTTTACCGGTCCCGGCATCAACCCGTGGGGCGGCGCCACCTGGTCCGGCGGCTCCTCCAGCGGTTCCGGTTCCGCCGTGGCGGCCGGCCTGGTGCCGTTCGCGATCGGCACCGAGACCAACGGGTCGATCATCAGCCCGGCGGCCAACTGCGGCGTCGCCGGACTGCGCCCGAGCTACGGGCGGGTGAGCCGCCACGGTGGCATGCCGCTGGCCTGGACCCTGGACAAGCCGGGACCGCTGGCCCTGACCGCCGACGACTGCGGCCTGGTGCTGGAAGCGATCGCCGGCTTCGACCCCGACGATCCGGCCACCACGAAGCGAGGGTTCTCCCCTGTCGCGGCACCCGCTGCCACCGCCGGACACCGCCGCTTTCGCCTGGGCCTCCCCGAAGGGGCCACCGACGACGCCGAGCCGGCGGTGCGGGAACGCTTCGCCGCGGCCCTTGCCGTGCTGCGCGAGGTTGCCGACGTCGAGCCGGTAGCGTTGCCCGACTACCCGTACGAAGCGGCGATCTCGGCCATCCTGCTGAGCGAGTCGGCGTCGATCTTTGCCGAGCTTGCGGACAGCGGGCGGACGGCGGAGATGACCGCCCCGGAAGACCGCTACGGGATCTACGCCCGTGCCGCAGTGCCGGCGTCCGACTACTTGCGCGCGCAGCGCATCCGCAACCTGCTGGCGCGCGACCTGGACCGCCTGCTGGCGCCCTACGACGCCCTGGTGACACCGTCGAGACCCGGCGTCGCTCCGCCGCTCGACGAGCCCTTCTCCCGCGACAGGAAACAACGCGCGGGGCGCCCGCGCTGCCCGATCAGCGCCGCCGGCAACCTGGCCGGCCTGCCGGCAATCAGCGTCCCGTGCGGCTTCACGGAGGGCGGACTGCCCACCGGCATTCAGTTTGTCGGCCGGGTCTACGAAGAACAGGCCATCCTGGCCGTCGCCGCCGCCTACCAGTCACTCACCACCTGGCACCATCACCATCCGGCCGCCGTACTGCCCTGACAGCACGACCACCAGCATACCTTTTCGACGAAGCGATGCGTACGTATAATCACATTGGATAGGCGTATGCCAAGATTGAAGAACGTCATCGTCAGAGGCTTCCGGTCTATCAAGGAAATGGACCTCGAACTCGGTCCGATCAACGTTTGCATTGGCGCAAACGGCGCCGGCAAGAGCAACCTCATCGAATTCTTCAAGATGATCAACGAACTGATGGCGGGTCGATTGCAGCAATACATCGCGACCTCGGGCCGAGCCACCGCAAACCTGCACTTTGGCCCCAGAGTGACACCCCAGCTTGAAGCGGCACTGCGATTTGAAGCTGACAAGGGCACCGATGTGTACCAGATGAGATTGTTCTATGCTGCGGGAGATTCTCTGATCTTCGCCGATGAGACTCTGGCGTTTCTCGGACGCGGGTACGACTCTCCTCGGAGGGTGGCCTTGGGAGCGGGACATCAGGAGGCTCTGATTCGGGATTATGTGGAAGATGAGCCGCTGACCAATGTTCTGAGGAACTTCCTGAACAGATGCCGGGTCTATCATTTTCGCGATACATCACCGACGGCTCGGATTCGTCAGCACTGCTACCTGGGAGACGATCGTTGGTTGATGCCAGACGCCGCCAACCTTGCCGCGGTGCTCTATCGCCTGAAAAACGAGAAAGAACGCATCTATCGCCGGATTGTAAGGAACGTCGCACAGATAGCGCCGTTTTTCGTAGACTTTCATCTTGAGCCCTCGGGGCGTTACGGACACGACATCATTTTGAATTGGCGGCATCGGGAGTCTGATCTCCTATTCGGCCCGCATCAGCTCTCGGACGGCACCCTGCGCGCGATGTGCCTGATCGCACTGCTGCAACAACCAGCAGAGGATCTGCCGTACCTGATTGTGGTCGATGAACCGGAACTCGGACTGCACCCTTACGCGCTCCAAATGGTCGCTTCTTTGTTCCAGGCGGTAAGTGAGAACGTACAGGTCCTTATCAGTACCCAATCCAGCACGTTCGTCGACGCGTTCGAACCACGGGACATCGTTGTCGTGGAACGGAACCGTGAAGCAACAACGTTCGAGCGGCCTGACCCGAAAGCACTTGAGTCCTGGCTGGAAGATTACTCGCTAGGCGAGATCTGGGAAAAGAACGTTATCGGCGGCAGCCCTGGTTGATGGCGCGACTTCATCTGTTCGCTGAAGGCACCACCGAGCTAGTATTCGCTCGCGACGTCCTGGTTCCGCACTTGGCCGGTCTGGGCGTCTATCTGTACAACCCCGTACTGGTTGCTCACGCGCGCAAGAAGGGCATGGTTCATCGCGGTGGAGGACGTAGATTCCGACCAATGCAGAATGACCTAGAGCGGCGACTTAAGGAGGATCATAGCGAAGACGTGTACTTTACCTCCATGATTGATCTCTATGCTCTTCCTCACGACTTTCCTGGACGGGAGCAAGCAGACCGCCTCCTGAGCCGACCTTACGATCGTGTGATTTACCTGGAGGATTCGTGGCAGACAGTGACTAACGATCGTCGGTTCCTTCCCTTTATCCAGTTGCACGAGTTTGAAGCCTATCTGTTTACTGACACCACGAAATTGTCCGAGTTCTTCGATGATTCGAGTCGTGGAATAAAGGTACTGCAGAGCGTAGCCGGCGGCGCTCAGTCTCCGGAGTTGATCGATGATGGGCAACACACGGCGCCATCGAAGAGGATCATCTCCCAATTCCCTACGTACGAGAAGCTGAAGACGACAGTAGCACCGCAAATGGCGAAGCTCATCGGGTTGCGGAAGATCCGCTCAGCGTGCCCGCACTTCGACAGATGGCTCGGTAGCCTGGAACAGCTTGCGACGGCACCGCCCTGAACATGGCTCATCCACCACGGCGCCGGGCAGAGTTGGTGGTTGAGCGCTGGTTCGCATAGGATGGCGGCGACATGGCAATAGACAACATCGCCGACAAGATCCGCGCCGCGCGTGAGTTGCGCGAGCACCTGCTGAGCGACCGCCACCGGCCCGGCTACCATTTCGCCATGCCCGAGGATATCGGGCGGCCCGGAGATCCCAACGGCGCCTTCTACGCGGGCGGGCGCTACCACCTGATGTACCTGTACGACCGCCGCGGCGTGGACGGCTGGAAGGGCAAGGGCTACGCCTGGGGACACATCTCCAGTGCCGACCTGGTGCACTGGCGCCACCATCCCGACGCCCTGCTGCCCGACGACTCCGACGGCGGCATCTTCAGCGGCGGCGCATTCGTGGACGACGACGGCACCGCCTACCTCACCTACTGGCGGGTCAATGAGGTGAACAAGGGCACCGGCATCGGCATCGCCCGCAGCAGCGACCGCCGCTACGAGCGCTGGGAGAAGCTGCGCGTTCCCTCCCTCGACGGTACCGAGTTCGGCATCCTTGAATCCGCCGGCGAAGGCGGCGAGGTGGACCACCTGTGCAACGCCGACCCAAGCAACATCTGGAAGCACAACGGAACGTACTACCTGCAGGCGGGCAACCTGCTGGTGCTCAACAAGTTCGGACGCGAGGACGATTCCCCGGCGCACTACCGCGGCGACTGGGTGGACCTGTTCCGCTCGCGCGACCTGCGGAATTGGCAATACGTGCACCGGTTCTACCAGCGGCGCCTCGACAACTCCTGGACTCTGGAGAGCGAGGACGACATGTGCCCGAGCTTCCTGCCCCTGCCCGGCTCGCGCGATGGCGGAGCGGCCAGCGGCAAGCACCTGCAACTGTTCATCTCCCACAACATGGGCTGCCAGTACTATGTCGGGACCTACGACCGCGACGGCGAACGGTTCCTGCCGGAGGTCCACGGCCGCATGAGCTGGGTCGACAACACGTTCTTCGCCCCCGAGGCGCTGATCGACGAGCGCGGCCGCCAGATCATGTGGTCGTGGCTTACCGACAACCCGGCGAAGGGAATCGAGGACGCGCTGCCGGACGGCTGGTGCGGCGTTTACGGTCTGCCGCGCGTGCTGTGGCTCGGCGATGATGAACGCACCTTGCACATGGCCCCGGCCCCGGAACTGGAGCGCCTCCGCTGCAATGCGCAGGAATTCGCCGACGTATCCGTGACGGACGGCTCCGCGGTGCCCCTTGCCGGCATCGACGGCCGGTCGTGCGAGATCAGCGTGCGCATCGACCCGGGCTCGGCGCAGCAGGCGGGCCTGCGGGTACGCACCAGCCCGGACGGATCGGAGACCACCCTGCTGTACTACGACGCGGCCGCCCGGCAGCTGCGCTTCGACGCCACGCGCAGCGGCACGAGGGGCAGACCGGTGCTGGAGCAGGCGCCGCTGGAACTTGCTGCCGGTGAGGCGCTGCAGCTGCGGGTTTTCATCGACAATTCGGTGATCGAAGTGTTTGCCAACGACCGCCAGGCGATTACCCGCCGGGTGTATCCGGACGGGGATGCCAGCGATGGCGTAGCGTTGTTTGCGCGCGGCGGCAGCGCCGCCTGCAGCGCCATACGCGCCTGGGAAATGGCACCCGCCAACGCACACTAGGCGGAACCTGCCCGGGACCGCACCGATGCCGCCACTCGCCGTCAGCCTGGTGCTGTTCTCGACGCTGCTGCACGCGAGTTGGAATCTGCTCGCCAAGCGCGGCAGCGGGACGCCGGCGCTGTTCCCGCGCGTGCTGCTGGCGGTCGCTGTTCCCGGCGTGCTGGTGGGACTGCTTGGCGAGTGGCGCGGCGCGGCCCTGTTGCCGGAGGTGTGGCCGTTCCTGCTGGTTGCGGGGGCGTTCCAGGCGTCCTACTTCCTGGGCCTGACCATGGGCTACCGCACCGGCGACCTGAGCCTGGTGTACCCGTTGGTGCGCGCCCTGCCGGTTCTGCTGGTGAGCGGCTTCGACGTGTTGCGCGGGCAGGTGCCCGGCGCCGCCGGCTGGCTGGGCCTGGCGCTGGTCCTGGGCGGGTGCCTGCTGGTAGCACGGCCGGCGGGCGCGCGCCGCACGGACGGGTCAGAACAGCGGCCGCGGTGGCATGGCGCAGCCATCGGGTGGGCGGCGGTGGCCGCACTCGGCACCGTCGGCTACACGGTCGCCGACAAGCTTGCCGCCGACGCGATCTCGGCAGCCGGCAGGGCGGGAGGCGTTACGGCGTTTCGCTACGGGCTGTGGGAGTTCACCGTCACCGCCGCCTACTACCTGTCTTCGCTGGCCCTGTGGGACCGGTTGCGCCGGCGCGCGGCCGTGCGCTCGGCAACCGGCGCGGCGGCTCCTTCGCCGTTCGCGGCCGAACCGGGGCGCTGGCCGGCGGCCGTCCTGATCGGCACGCTGATGCTCGTTACCTACGCGCTCGTCCTGTGGGCCTACCAGATGAGCTGGCAGACCAGTTACGTGGTGGCGCTGCGGCAGTTCAGCATCGTCGTGGGCGTGGTCGGCGGCGCCCTGCTGCTTGGCGAGGCGGCACGCACGGCGCGCATCGCCGGCGCCGTGGTGATCGTGGCCGGCGTTGCTGCCATCACATTCGCCGGAGGATCCTGACCTCCTCGGCCGTCAGTCCTCGGGCCGGCGCAGGTGCACGCTGTGGGCGTGTGCTTCGAAGCCCTCGATGCCGGCGAGCAGCTCGATGTCGTCGAACGCCTGGCGCGGCAGGCCGTGCGGGTACGCCTCGATGCTGGTGCGTTTCAGGAACGTGAACACGCTGCAACCGGAACTGAAGCGCGCCGTGCGCCCGGTGGGCAGGCAGTGGCTCGGCCCGGCCCAGTAGTCGCCGCTGGCCACCGGCGAGCGGTCGCCCAGGAAGACCGCCCCGGCGTGCTGCACCTCAGCGAGCGCCGCGCGCGGGTCGGCAACCGCCAGGGTCAGGTGCTCGGGCGCGATGCGGTCGATCACGGCATGCGCCGCCGGCAGGTCGGGCACCTGAACCAGCGCGCAGTTTTCGGCCAGCGCGCGCTCCAGGGCGGCCCGCCGGGCGCGGCCGGCAAGCAGCCGGCCCACTTCGGCCGCCACCCGGTCGATCACGGTGCGCTCGACGGCGAGCAGGATCGCGGTGCCCGGATCGTGCTCGGCCTGCGCCAGGAGGTCGGCGGCGACCCAGGCGGGGTGCGCCGTGTCATCCGCGAGCACCACGATCTCGCTCGGTCCGTACAGGCCGTCGATGCCGACGGCGCCGAACAGCTTGCGCTTGGCCTGCTGGCCGTAGACGTTGCTTGGCCCGGCGATCATCTCCACCGGATCGACGCGCTCGGTGCCCAGCGCCAGGGCGGCCAGCGCGAACCCGCCGAAACGGTACACGGTGTCGATTCCCAACAGGTGGCACAGGCCAAGCACGGTGGCGTCGATCTCCACCGCCGACCCGGTAGCGAGCGGCGGCGTGGCCACCGCCAGGCGGCCGACGCCGGCCACCTGTGCCGGCACCGCCAGCATGATTACGGTCGACGGGTAGGCGCCGGCGCCGCCGGGAACCGACAGGCCGGCGCTCGCTACCGGCGTGTGGCGCAACCCCAGTTCGGCGCCGTGGCGCCGCAATGGCGGGGGATCGGCAGGCATGATGTGGGCCTGGTAGGCGCGCACGTTGTCGGCCGCTCGCCGCAGCGCCGCCGCCACCCTCGGCTGCAACCGCGCGCCGGCCGCGGCCAGCGCCTCCGGGGCTACCCGGATCGCCTCCGCGCGGTAGTCCGGGCGCGTGTGCTCCCGCAGGTAGTCCACAATGGCGCCGTCGCCGCGGGCGCGCAGATCATCGACGAACCGGTCGAGCCGCTCCGCCAGCCCGCCGCGCTCCCAGGAACTGGCCGCAAAGCGGTCCAGAATCTCCTGCAAACGGCGCCGGTCGCCGGCCAGCGCCCAGTCGAGGACCGGAATCGCGCTCCCGGCGCTGTCTCCCGGCAAGTCTCCTGGCAATGAGAAACCCTAACCGCGGCGCTCGGCGAGCGGCGTCCAGCCGCGCCCCGGGGAGAAAGCCCGGGTGCGGTCGTATTTCTTGCGCAGCGCCTGAAACTCGCTTGGATCGACCACCTCCCGCTCCGGGTGGCGGTCGTCGCGGATCACGAAGTCCGCTTCCGGAGGATAGCAGGCCATGGTCACCGGCTCGCGCTCCGGGGTGTACGACTCCGGCTCCTCGCCGACGTTGGTGGGGGCGTCGCTACCCTGGTAGCGCAGATCCAGACTCCAGCGCACCATGCGGGTCGCATTTGCGAACGATGCGTGCGGCGTCATGTTGGTCATGAACAGCACGTCGCCGGCGCGCATCTCCAACGGCACCGGTTGCACCCCCGGCAACTCCCCGGCGGGCACCTCCAGGTAGCCGGCGTGGCCGCCGGTGTAGTGCTGCAGAATGCCGCCCTTCTGGACGCCGGGCAGCACGTGCAGGCAGCCGTTGTCCACGTTTACGTCGACCAGCGGCACCCAGCAGGTCACGATCAGGTAGACGTCGCAATGCGCGAGCAGGTAACCGGAGTCCTGGTGCCACGGCACCTCACCGTGATCCCACTGCGGAATCTTGGGCCGAATGCGGTACACCGACGAGCCGATGATGTCGCTCCCGATCAGCCCCTCGATGCACGACAGCAGCGGCGCATGGCGCAGAAACGCGAGCATCGGCGGACCGTGGAATCCACCCCCGCCGCGTCCCATGATTGCGCGGTAGATGTGCTCGCACGCGGCCGGGTTGGCGAAGCGGATCTCCGCCAGCCGGGTTTCGAACGGCTCGTCGGCAAACACATCGTCCAACTCTCCGCGCTCCTGCAGCTCAAGCGCCTCGCGATGGATGATTCCGGTGAGGCTGTCCTTGATCGGCTGCATGGCGGCCGCCGAGTAGACTCCCTCCTTGACCACGTATCCCAAGCGCCGGAACTGGTCGATCTCGGCACCGGTGAGCGCAATAGACATGGCTCTTAGTATATCCAATCCGGGGAGCCGGAGGAAAAACGGGCACGCGCCACCACGATGGCAGCGTGTGCCCGATATTCGGACGGACTGACCGCTAGCGCGAGTGCACGTAGAGGTCGCTGAACTCCACCGGGCCGCCGAGCGCGCGCAGCGCGATGGCGTCCGCCGCCCGCATGCCGATTTCCCGCGACACCGCAACCTTGAACTGCTCGTTGCCGTCGAGCAAGACCGTGATCGCCCCGAAACACTTCTGCCCTTCCATCATCTCGGGACAGTCGCGCGGATCGTACAGCGCTTCCACCGTCAATCCTTCCGTCATCGACTTGGCGACGTTCCTGCTGTTGCGCCACACGAGTTCGTTGTCGGCCATCGACTCGTAGAGTTGCACCTGGGTTTCGTCGCTGCCGAAGAAGCCCGGTTCATACGTGACCCACACCAGATAGGAGTGTCCATAGTTCCAGGTGTTCCCGGAAGCGGGCGTGCCGGAGGCGCGGACATGCAGGCCGTATCCGATCCGGTCGCCGCCGTCCACCTTCGCCGTCATGCCGTACAGCGTCGGCGTGGCCGGCTGCAACACGTTGGCGACGGCAAACTTGGCATGGCTCGCCTCGGCGTCGGTCTGCCTGACGACCGCACCGCCGCCGGCGATGGACCAGGAGCCCTCGCCCGGCAGCGCGCTGCCGCCGTCGAATCCGTTCACCAGCCGCATGGTACCGCGCGAGGTCAACAGCTCGTCGCGCAACAGCTCGGCAGCCGTCCGCACCGGGTGGCCCTGGCCGGAGGTGGCGAATTCGATGGTCCCGTCGCGGCTCATCTTCAACGACACCGAGTAGGCCGCGCCCGCGACCCCGATGTTGGAGATGATCAACTCGTTGGGAGGCACCAATTCGAAAGCTGGCGTGGAGAAGTCCATATTCGGGAGTTCCGCCGTGCCCTGCTCGTAGAGCGCCTCCAGTATCGCCTCGTTGGAGCCCGTATAGCGCACCAGGGCGCCGAATTCCAGGGCGCCATACTTGATCCCGGACAGGTAGATGGCATCCGGGCCGGCGCGCGACACCTCGACCGCGTCGAGATTCACCAGGTCCAGATCCACCCCGGCAGGTATCGAGATCGGGTACCCCTCTGCATCGCGCAGCAGCATTTCGATCTCCGACTTCTGGGCCGTCATCATGGCCTCGGCGTCGGCCAGCTTCTCCTCGGCGTCCGCCAGCCTCGCTTCGGCGTCGGTCGCCTTCGCCGCCACGTCGGTGGCGCGGGACGCGACATCCGCCGCCCGCGCCGCAACCTCCGCGATCCGGGCATCCGCGGCGGCCGCCCGGGCTTCCGCGTCGGCAGTTCTGGCCTCCGCGGCCGCTGCCCGGGCCTCGGCGTCCGCGGTGCGGGCGTCCGCAGCCGCCGACCTGGCCTCGGCATCGGCCGTTCTGGCATCCGCGGACGCCGAGCGCGCCGCCGCGTCCGCCGTCCTGGCTTCCGCCTCCGCCCGTCCTGCCCCCCCCGGCCGCCGAGCCCGCCCCGGCGCCCCCCGTCCTGGCTTCCGCGGCCGCCGACCTCGCCTCGGCGTCTGCTACTCGCGCCGCTGCCTCCGCCTCGGCATCTCCCTGCGCAGCCATCGCGGCTTCTTCAGCCTCCATGGCCATCTTCTTGGCTTCCTGCGCAGCAGCCTCGGCGTCCTTTATGGCCATCTCCTTGGCCTTGACCTCGGCTTCGAGCGCCTCCACCTCGGACTCGAGAACGCCGACCTTCTCTTCAGCGTCCTCCTGCTCGGTTTGCCAGTCCGGCGGGGACACGCAGCCCCCAAGGACAACAAGCGCCCCGGCAATGGCAACGAGCATGATTCCAAAACCCGGTTTCATCATTTCGACTTCCTCCACGCGATCGTGTTCCGACCTGCGGACGCGGCCCCGATTGGTCGCGCCACGGCTATTTTCTATGAAGTTGAGACTTTGTCAAACACCATGTCGCTATATTGCACACCGTGTATGGTTTGGCAGGCCCCACTTCCATGCTCGGCGGCCTGATCGCAAGCTTGACAAGGTCGTACTGCTGCTCTTGGATGGGCCGGCTGATGACACCAGAACCGGAGCACGAGTTCCCGCGTCTGTTTACCGTAACCGAAGCGCAGCGTACGCTGCCACTGGTGCGGGCCATTGTACAAGATGTACTCGATCTTGGCGCGCAGGCGCGCGCCGCGCTGTCGGGACAGGCCGGCGAGCCCACCATCGACGAACTGCAGGACCAGCTTCGGGAGCACCTCGTCGAACTGGCCGGCATCGGCTGCTACTACAAGGACTGGAACTTCCAGATCGGGCTGGTGGACTTTCCGGCGCTGATTGATGGCGAGGTGGTGTTCCTGTGCTGGCGCAGCGACGAACCGGAACTGCGCTACTACCACCGCATCGAAGACGGCTACGCCGGACGGCGCCCCCTGCCGGGAACCTGACCCGCCGCAGCATCGGGGGGCCCGGCGCCCTCAGCCGCCGCGCGCTTGCCGGATCAGCGTGAGGGCGGTGCGCACGTTGGTGCTGATCGCCCGGTAGTCGCCGGCGGCGACCAGGTCGCGGCGCACCAGGTCGCTGCCCATGCCGACGCAGCAGGCGCCGGCGGCGAACCACCCGGTCAGGCTGGCGGCGCTCAACTGCACCCCGCCGGTGGGCATCAGCCGTGACCACGGCATTGGGCCGAGCACGTCCCTGATGAACGCCGGGCCGCCCATCTTGCCCGGGAACACCTTGACGATCTCCACGCCCCACTCCTCGGCGGTGGCGATCTCGGTGGGCGTGGCGCAGCCCGGCAGGTAGGGGATGCGCCGCCGGTTGCACAGGCGCGCCACCTCGGCGCTGAACACCGGGCTGACCACGAACCGGGCTCCGGCCGCGATGAACAGCGCGGCGGTGGGCGCGTCGATGATCGACCCCACCCCGAGACTGGCTGCGCCGTCGAACTCGGGGCGCTCGGCCAGGGCCTGAAACACGCGCAGTGCGCCCGGGCCGCGGTTGGTGAATTCGACGGCGGGGGCGCCGCCGGCCACCAGCGCAGCCGCCACGCCGCCGGCCACCTCGGCATCGCCGTGATAGAACAGCGGCACCAGCCCGCCGGCCAGCACGGCGCGGTACCACTCCAGGCGGTCGTGCACTGCTCAGGCCCCGCCGCCGGCGCCGCGGGTCGGGACCACTCCCGGCACGCCGAAGTAGCGCGCCGCGTTGTCGAAGCAGATGTCCTGCACGATACCGCCAAGGTGCGGGTAGTCGGCGGGCAGCACCCCGAGCTCGATGTCGTCGCCGAACAGGCCGCACAACAGGCGGCGGAAGTAGTCGTGGCGAGGATAGGAAAGAAAGCTGCGCGAATCGGTAACCATGCCGACGAACGCGCTGATTACACCGCTGTTGGACAGTGCCGCCATCTGCGCGCGCATGCCGTCGATCTGGTCGTTGAACCACCACGCGGTGCCGAACTGCATCTTGCCGCGCACGGTGCCGTCCTGAAAGGTGCCGATCATCGCCGCCATCAGGTCGTTGTCGCTCGGGTTGAGATTGTACAGGATCGTCTTGGCCAGCCGTCCGTCGCGGTCCAGGTGGTCGAGGAAGCGCGCCAGCGACCGGGCCTGGGCCATGTCGCCGATGGTGTCGAACCCGGAGTCGGGACCGACCACCGAGCCGAGCCGGGTGTTGAGGCCGCGCAGGACGCCGAGATGGAACTGCTGCGCCCAGCCGCGCGCGGCGTCCATCAACGCCAGTTCGTACAGCAGTGCCGACTGCAGCATACGCAGTTCACTGGTTGCAAGCGGCGTGCCGGCGCGCACCTTGGCGAACGCGGCGGCGGCATCCGCGGCCGTGAACGGATCGGCGTGGATCTCTTCCAGGCCGTGGTCGGACAGCCGGCAGCCCTGCTCGTGGAACCAGGCGTGGCGCCGCTCCAGCGCCTGCAGCAGGTCGTCGTAGCCGGCGATGTCAATGCCGGCGGCGGCCCCGAGTTGGTCAAGGTAGGCGTTGTAGGCGGCGGGGTCCGCGCCCGCCATCGCCTTGTCGGGCCGGAACGCCGGCGCGACGATTACGCTGAAGGCCGGATCGGCGGCGATGCGGCGGTGTGCAGCGAGGTCGTCAGCCGGATCGTCGGTGGTGCACACCGCGCGCACGTCGAACTCCTCTAACAGGCCGCGTACGCGCAACGCATCGGTGGCGAGCAGCTCGTTGCAACGGTCGTAGATGGCGTCGGCATTGGCCGGCGACAGCAACTCGTCGATCCCGAACGGGCGGCGCAGTTCCATGTGGGTCCAGTGGTACACCGGGTTGCGGATGGTGAACGGCACCACCTCCGCCCAGGCGCGAAACTTGGCGCGGTCGTCGGCGGCGCCGGTGATCAGGGCCTCGTCGACGCCGAGGGCGCGCATTACCCGCCACTTGTAGTGGTCGCCGCCGAGCCACACCTCGGTGAGGTTGGCGAAGCGGTGGTTGTCGGCGATCTGCTCCGGCGGCAGGTGGCAGTGGTAGTCGAAGATCGGCATTGCACGCGCGTAGTCGAAGTACAGGCGCCGGGCGGCGTCGTTACTCAGCAGAAAGTGCTCGCCCAGGAAGTCGCTGGCCATGGTGGCGCCCATTCTACGGCCGGACGGCGCCGCTCGGTAAGGCAAGACCGTGGCAAGACCGCGGATGCGGTGGAGCAGGACCGGCGCCGCGGGTACAGTGCAGCGGCAAACCGATGATGTCTGCCAACTCGCCGCCGCGCCTGCTGGCGGTAGACCTGGACGGTACCTTGTTGAGTCCGGACAACCGGATCGGCGCCGAAGACGCCGCCGCCCTGCGCCGTGCCGCGGACAGCGGTACGCAGTTGCTGATCGCCACCGGACGCGGCCACCACAGCGTCATGCGCTTGCGGGGCGTGCTTGAGGAACTGGCGGTGCCGGCCTATCTGGCCCTGCACAACGGCGCCCTGGTGCTGGACCCGTCCGGCGCCGAGTTGTGGCGCAGCACGCTGAATCGGGACGCGGTTGCAGCAGTGGTGCCGCGCGTGCGGGCCGCCGGGCTGCATCCGATGCTGTACGTGGGCGTGGAGGGCGGCGGCGGCGCCGAAGTGAGGCTGGTGCTGGAGAAAGCCGCCCACCGCTCGCGGTGCGCGCAGTTCTACCTGCGCACCAAGACGGGAATTCTGGAGTTGGCGGCCGACGTGGCGGCAGCGGCACACCGCGGCGTCCTCGGCATGGTGAGCTTCGGCACGCGCGCAGAGGTGGTGTCCGGTGCGGCGGCGCTGGCGCACCTTGACGGGCGCATCGCAAGTTGGTGGGCGCCGTTCCCGTCCGCGGACGCGCTGGAGGCGGTGGCGCCCGCCGGCACCAAGGGCCACGCGGTACGGCGGCTGAGCGAGCGGCTCGGGCTGGCGCCGTGCGACGTGCTGGCCATCGGCGACAACGCCAACGACCTCGACATGCTGCGCTACGCCGGCACCGCGGTCGCGATGGCCAACGCCACGCCCGAGGTGCGCGCCGCCGCCGACTTCGTCACCGCCAGCAACACCGAAGCGGGCGTCGCCGCCGCCCTGAAACGCATCGCCGCAGCAGGCCCGAGCGGGTAGGCAGCAGCCGGGCGGCTCTTGTTTGGTGGCGGGGAATTGCGCACACTGGCGGGCGAGATGCTGAACTTTCCGCTGATTCATCCCGACATCCTGCGCGTGCTCGGGCGCGCCGGGCACGGGTCGCAGATCCTCATTGCCGACGGCAACTATCCGTTTCGCACCACGCTCGGCGCCAACGCGGAGCTGGTAAGCCTCAACCTGTCGCCCGGCATCGTGTCCGCCACGGACGTGCTGGCGGCGCTGGCGGCGGCCGTACCGATCGAGGCGGCGGCCGTGATGGCCTATGCCACCGAGGGACCCTACGCGATGGCAGAGGATCCGCCGATCTGGGGCGAGTTCCGGGACATCCTGGCGGCGGGCGGGTTTACCGAGCCGATGGAACAGATGGAACGGTTCGCGTTCTACGATGCGGGACGCGGGGGGGGCGTGGCGCGGGGGGGGGGCGCGCCACCCGCGGATGGGGGGGGAGTCCGGGGACTTCGGGGGGGGGGGGGGTTTTCCGGAGCCGATGGAACAGATGGAACGGTTCGCGTTCTACGATGCGGGACGCGGGCGGGACGTGGCGCTGGCGGTCGCCACCGCCGAGCAGCGCATCTTCGGCAACGTGCTGCTTACCATCGGGGTGATCAAGCCGGACTAGACCCTGGGTCGACAGGAGATCAGGCGCCGACGCGGCGCGCCACGTCGATGGCGAAATAGGTCAGGATCAGGTCCGCGCCGGCGCGCTTGATCGCGGTCACCGTCTCCATTACCACGGCCGCCTCGTCGAGCCAGCCATTGGCGGCGGCCGCCTTGATCATGGCGTACTCGCCGCTCACCTGGTACGCCGCCACCGGCACGGTGGACTCCTGCTTGACCGCCGCGATTACGTCCAGGTAGGGCAGCGCCGGCTTCACCATCACCATGTCCGCGCCCTCGTCGAGGTCGAGCAGCACCTCGCGCAGCGCCTCGCGGCGATTGGCCGGGTCCATCTGGTAGCTCTTCTTGTCGCCGTGCTTGGGCGCCGAGTCGAGAGCGTCGCGGAACGGCCCGTAGAACGCCGAAGCGTACTTGGCGCTGTAGGCCAGAATTCCCGTGTCCGTGAACCCGGCGTCGTCGAGGGCGTCGCGGATGAAGCCTACCCGGCCATCCATCATGTCCGAGGGCGCCACCAGGTCGGCGCCCGCCTCCGCCTGGGTTACCGCCATGCCGCACAGGATGTCGACGCTGGGATCGTTGACGATCTCGCCGTCCACCACCAGGCCGTCGTGGCCGTCGCTGGAATAGGGGTCCATGGCCACGTCGGTGATCACCAGCATATCCGGCACTGCCTGCTTGAGGTCGGCGACGGTCAACTGCAACAGGCCGTCGGGGTTGGCGCCCTCGGTGGCGTGCGCATCCTTGAGCCCCTCGTCGATGACCGGAAACAGCGCCACGGCCGGGATGCCGAGCGCGTGCGCGGTGCGCGCCTGCGCGACGATGCGGTCGCGGCTCAGGCGGCTGGTGCCGGGCATCGACTTCACCTCCTCGCGCACGTCCCGCCCGTCCACGACGAACAACGGCAGGATCAGGTCCGCGGGCGTAACGTGCGTCTCCCGCACCATCGCCCGCAACGCCGCCGTACGCCGGTTGCGGCGCGGCCGAATCGGCAGATCGAGCTGCCCCCCGTGCGCCGCCGGCGCCCCGTTCTCGGAACCGTTTCCCGCCATCACGGGCCATTGTAGCCACCAGCGCCGCAGCCCCGCAACCGACCCGCCGAACCGCTGGACGCGCGCGGCTTGTTTGTTCTTGAATGGGCCAACGGCGGATGAATGGGATGCCACAAGCGTTGCCACTAATAGCACGGCCGGACTTGGCCAGCGAGGTGAGCGCCGTCGAACGGGACGGGTACGTATATCTGCCCGCGGTGCTGGACCCGGAACAGACCGCGGAGCTGCGGGCGCACATGGACCGGCTGCAGCCGAATCCGGACAGCTTCGACCGCGGCCTGGCACCGGAGCGCGACGGCTTCGTGAACCGGCACATCAACAACGCCTTCAACCGCGATCCCTACTTCGTGCAGTTCCTGGACTATCCGGGCGTGATCGAGATTGCCGAGGCGCTGCACGGAGCCAACTGCCACGTGATTGGCATGACCTCCTGGCAGACCGGGCCGGGGCGGCCCGACCAGACCCTGCACGCCGACTGGCAGCCGCTGGAACTGCCCGAGGACGTGATGGCCGATCCGCGGGTGCGCATCCCGGTGTACATCTCCACCGCCCACTTCTACCTGGACGACATGACCGAGGAATTGGGGCCGACCCGGTTCGTGCCCGGCAGCCACCGCGCGGGGCGCGCGCCCAACGGAGACACCGCCTGGCAGGGGCGCGAGGAACAGAGCATCCTGTGCAACGCGGGCGACGTGGTGATGTTTCGCAGCGAGGTGTGGCACCGCGGCACCGCCAACCACAGCGACCGGGTACGCCACCTGCTGCAGGTGCACTACGCGCAACGATGGATCGCGCAGCGGTTTCCGCCCTACCTGCACCGGTTCCGGTTCGACCCGGACACCCTCGCCATCGCCAGCAACCGCCAACGCCGGCTAATGGGGGATCATCCCCCGGGGAATTACGATTGAGCTTCACACTGAGCGTCGTTACCGACGAGATTGCACAGGATCCCGCGGCCGCTATCGCCGCCGCGCGTGAGATGGGCTTCTCCCACTTGGAGTTCAACCGGGTCGGAGGATTGGGGATCCACGAGTTGTCCGATGACGGCGTGGCCGAGCTCGGGCGCATGGCCGCCGGCGAGGGCCTGCAGGTGATCGCGGTGGATCCGCCGTCGTTCAAGACGGTGGTGATCGACGACGTGCCGGCAGCGGAGGTTGTGCGGCACGCGGAGGTGGCCGAGCACCTGGAGCAGATCCGGCGGGCCTGCCGGGCGGCGTGCGCGCTGGGGGCGGGACTGGTGCGCCTGTTCTCGTTCCGGCGCAGCTCCATGGTCGGCATGGGCAACCCGTCGCCGCGCGAACCGCGGGGCGGTCCAATCCCGGACGGCCTGCTGGCGAAGATCGTGGCCGGGCTGCGCGCCGCAACGGCGATCGCCGACGAGTACGACGTGACGCTGGGGCTGGAGAACGTGCGCTCCTGCTGGGGCAACACCGGCCACAACGCGGCGCGCATCCTGGCAGCGGTCGACCACCCGCGGCTGCGCGCCATCTGGGATCCCGGCAACGACTACGTCTCCGGCGGCGTGCCCTACCCCGACGGCTACCGCGCCGTGCTGCCCTACATCGTGCACGTACACGTGAAGGACGCAGCAGTGGTGGACGCCGCCACCGGCCTCACCCGCTGGGCCTGCATCGGCACCGGCGCCGTGGACTACGCCGGCCAGGTAGCCGCCCTGCACCGCGACGGCTACCGCGGCGCCCTCAGCGTCGAAACCCACTGGCGCAAACCCGGCGACAGCGGCCCCGAGTCCACCCGCGACACCCTCGCCGGCCTGCGCCGCATCCTTGCCTCCGCAGAGGCTTAGACCGGTACCGCGCGTACCGCCGCGATGAGAGCAAGTGCCCACCACGCCGCGCGCCGCCGGTCTTTCTCCGTCGCGGGAACATTACTCCTGCTAGCCACCGCAGGGTGCGCAGGACCCGTTACCGGGTCGTCCGACCGTGCAGACGAGATTGCTCGCCTGCCGCGCGCCTTGAGTGCGGCAGAGGTCGAGATCATCACGGCGAACAACGGCTTTGCCTTCGACCTCCTCATGCACGCCAATCGCCCGAACGACAATCTCCTCATCTCGCCGCTCTCGGCGTCCATGGCGCTCGGCATGACCATGAATGGAGCCTCCGGAAACACCTGGAGCCAGATGCGGGACATGCTGGGGGTCGGGAGCCTCGTCGAGGAAGAGATCAACGCCTCCTACCACTCCCTGATCGAGCTCCTCGTCGGACTCGATCCCGCCGTGGAGACCGCGATCGGGAACTCCGTGTGGACTCGGCAGGGCTTTCCGGTGCATTCCGACTTCCTGGACACCGTGCGCGACAGCTTCCACGCCGAGGCGGCGGAGCTCGATTTCGCGAGTCCTGCTGCGTCCATGCGGATCAACGAGTGGGTCAAGGCCGCGACAAACGGTCGAATCGCGGACATCGTTCCCGCCAGGATCCCGGCCGCCGTCGTCATGTACCTGATCAACGCGATCTACTTCAAGGGTCCCTGGACCCTCCGGTTCGATGCTTCCGACACTCGCCCCGAGCCGTTCCACCTGGACGACGGGTCCATTCGGACGGTGCCGCTCATGACCCTCCGCGGAGACCTCTCCCATCAGGGCAACAGCCGGTTCCAAGCCGTGGACCTGCCGTACGGGGGAGGCGCCTTTGCGATGACCGTGCTCCTTCCGAGGCACGGCGTAAGCGTGGACGACCTCGCCACATCTCTCGGCTCAGTGGAGTGGCAGGAGATTGCCGACAGCTTCCGCGCAACCGAAATGCAGCTTTTCCTGCCGCGCTTTCGGATGGCCTACGAACGGACGCTGAATGACGATCTGGCAGCCTTGGGCATGGTCGACGCATTCGACCACCGGGCGGATTTCACAAGACTCTCGCCGGTCGACGGCCTGCTGATCTCCGAGGTGAAGCAGAAGTCCTGGGTGGACGTCAACGAGGAAGGCACCGAGGCGGCCGCCGCAACCGTGGTCGCGGTGCGCGAGACTTCCGCTTCCGTATTCCGCGCCGACCGCCCGTTCCTCTTTCTGATCCGGGAGCGGCTCTCGGGCACCATCCTCTTCGTCGGCAAGCTCGCGAGCCCTCCGCCGGGCTGACAGCGCCAGCAAGCGAGACCGGCGCCCCATGTTGGCCCCCGCATGCGATTGCGGCCGTCAGCGTAGCGGACGGGGCGGGCGTGGAGACCCCACGCTACCTGGGCTTGGCTCCGGTGCTGGCGCCTCCCCTGGCGTGAGGATTGAGCGGCTCCGCTCGCCATGGGAAGCGCTTCATGGTTGGACCGAGGCAGCAACTTATCGCTTCTTGAACAGGACATGCGCGGCGAAATCCTTGCGATTTGCTGCAGGACTTTGCTCATAGTCGCGTATCGTCCTATACACATCAAGTATCTGCTGGTAGACGTCGAACCGGCTAAACGAAGCAGCAGGATTATAGTCTGCATCCTCTCGCAATTCCTTCAGCTTTCGCAAGGTGGATGCAAAGCGTCTTATTTCTGTGGGAAACATCGCAACCGAAGAGCGGTTGCAGCGCTTGTAGGCCACGTTGTGATCAAGCTCCCTGTAAGCCGATATCCATGCGCCTGAGGTTCGCCGCGAGACTCCGATCAGCATGTTCGCATTGGAAGCTGAAGACAGTGAAACAAAGCATAATATGCTGTACTTACGGCTCTTCGAAGGTTAGCTTGTCGCGGCCTACCTCCAGTATCATGTTCCGTCAGAACCAATGCTGCGGCAAGCAGGTGTATGGGGTTCATTCCTGCGCTATCAGGTCAGATAGTTCCCTGATGCGCCGGTCCAAGTACTGCTTGTCTTTCGATGTATACTTGACTTTGTCCAATCTATATAATACCAAACACTCGTCCTTGAACAAATCATCAACCTGTGCATGCCAATCATGATTGTACCATAACGGATCATCTATGATTTCCGTATTACCATCAAAGACGACCTCTATTTGTACGAATGGAGATTCGTCGTCCTTGCTTGTTCTTCGCCGCGCTGAAATGGTCGGAAACGTCGCTCTTCCCTTGAAGTGCGATTCAAGCAAAGTTCGGGTCAACTTCTCGGCTTCGGACAGCTGATCTTTGTCGCTCATGGCTGGATTGCTTCCTACATCAAGTATATGGTGAGAAAAATGAGTGTAGAGCTTGGCACCCACCTTGGCAAGGAATCGTCCCCTCCCTGTTCGGATTCGGTTCGCTGGCCGGCGTCGGGACCCACCTCACCTGGGGCTTGGCGCCGGCGCTGGCGGTGCTGACGACGCCCCCCGGCACTTGGCGGCTGCCATGGCACACGGATTGAGCGGCTTCGCCGGCGGCGCCGTTGCGGCGGCAGAGCTGTGGTGCGAGTACGCGGTTGATCCGCTCGGCATCGACGTCGCCGAGCCGCGGTTCAGTTGGATTCTCGGTTCAGAGCGGCGCGGACAGGTGCAGTCGGCGTACCGGATCCTGGTGGCGAGCAGCGCGGATCTGCTGCGCGGCGGAGTCGGCGACAAGTGGGACAGCGGGGTGGTGGCCTCCGAAGCGTCGGTGAACGTCCCCTATGCCGGGGCCGCGCTGGCGAGCGGGGAGCGGTGCTTCTGGCAGGTGCGGGTGTGGGACGGCGACGGCGCCGGGTCGGGGTGGAGTGATCCCGCCTGCTTCGAGATGGGGCTGCTCGATCGCGGCGACTGGGGCGGTTCCTGGATCGGCGCCGAAGGAGACCTCGCGGACCTTGCGGCGCCGCTGTTGTGCAAGGAGTTCACCATCGAGGAGCCGGTCGGCGAGGCGCGACTGTACCTGTGCGGGCTCGGGCTGTACGAGCTGTCAATCAATGGCGCAAGGGTCAGCGACCAGGTGCTCGACCCGGCGCTCACCGACTACCGCGAGCGGGCGCCCTACGTCACCCACGACGTGACCCGCTGCCTGCGGCGCGGCCGCAACGTGATCGAGCTGCTCGGCCGCATCCACCGCAATGTGACCTGGACCATGCGCAATGCCCTGAAGGGGTTTCCGATGGACTGCCTGCACCGCGAGCCGCTCGGCTACAACGAGCCGGCGAGCGTGTCGTCGCTGCTGTACACGCGCCGCCACATGCCGCTGTTCTGGAGCAAGTGGCTGGACGACATCAAGGCGGCGCGGCGTCCAGACGGTTCGCTGTCCGATTGGGCTCCCGAGCTGCCCGGCTCGGGCCGCGAGCATGACGCCGCGCAGGCCGGCAACTACCCGCCGCTGGTGTGGTACCTGTACCAGTATTACGGCGACGAGCGCATCCTGGCAGAGCACTACCCGGCGATGCGCGCGTACGTGGACTACCTGGGCACCATCGCCGAGAACGGGCTGATCACCACCGGCTGGCTCGGCGACCACATGCTGCCGGGGCCGGCACCCGGTTGGGAGGAGTACGTCGCCGAGGAGACGCCGCCGCCGCTGATCTGGACCGGCTACTACTACCGCGGCGCCCTGGTCGTCGCGCAGGCGGCCGAGGTACTCGAACGAAGCAAGGACGCGGCCCGCTACGCCGCCCTCGCCGAGGCGATCCGAGCCAGCTTCAACGCGGCCTACTTCGACCCGGCCAGTGCCAACTACGCGGCCGGTTCGCAGACCGCGAACGGATTCGCCCTGGCGCTCGACATCGTTCCGGACGGGCACCGCGGCGGCGTGCTCGGCAACCTGCGGCGCGCGATCATGGAGACCCACGGCGGCCACATCCACACCGGACACTGCGGCACCACCAGCGTCATCGAAGCGCTTGCCAGGCACGGCGGTGAGGAGAGCGCCGACACGCTGTTCGCGCTGGCCACGGCAACCACCTACCCCGGCTGGGGCTACATGGTGGCGCAGGGCGCAACCACCATCTGGGAGTGCTGGGGGGCAGGACTGGGCGCCGGGGCACAATCCGCGCGCCACCTCGCACCGCGCCGACAGCATGATGATGTGGGGCTGCATCGACAAGTTCTGCTACCACTGCCTGGCGGGCATCGACGAGCCGGCATTCCACGGCCCGGACACCATCGCGCCGGGATTCCGGGAGTTCCGGATCGCTCCCCGCGTGGCCGGCGACGTGACCTGGGCGCGGGCGAGCATCAAGACTGGGCGCGGCACGGTGGCATCGAGCTGGCAACTGGCTGCCGATTCACTCGCCGTGCAAGTGGAGATACCGGTCAACAGCCGCGCCACCATCGCCATCCCGAAGGTGGGCCGGCGCGCGGTGTCGGTCAGCGAACAGGGAGTGGAACTGGTCCGCAACGGCGAGCCGACCGGTTCTATCGCCGGGCTGCTTGGCGCAAGCGAGAACAGCGAGCAGGTCGAACTGCGCGTCGGCTCCGGCTCCTACTCCTTCCTCCTCACCGGCTGCTGATTCGATCAATGCCATGCGGCCCGGTCGGGCCGTAGCGGATGTCCTGTTTGCGGGATGCACCCACACGACAGGCATTGGCGCGCGTCGACGCCGCGATCAGCACACGGCTTGAGAGCGTCCGAGTCGACGTTCGCCTGGAGGACATCTATTCCTTCGGGTCGCGTCTGAGGCGGTCTCGGAGCCGAGTCCGACCTCGACCTGCTCGTGGTAGTCGCCGAGCGCACTCCGGCAGTCGAACGCGCCGTCATCGACAGCTGTGTCGAGGAGGAACTGCGCACGATATTCCGTTCGACCCAGTTATCAAGGATTCCGCCAGTTTCGCACTCGAACGCCGCTACCATTCGCCCTTCTACGAAAACGTGTCGCGGGAAGGCATCGCCGTATGACGCTGAGCGTCGACGGCAACCGAACGCTCAGCGATGTCCGCTTCGCCGAGACGCGCGAGGCGCTGACCGATTCGCGTGCAAATCCGTCCGGCGAACGGCTGAATACCGCCGTGAACCGGAGCTACTACGCCGCACTGATCGCAGGCCGCGCCTGTTGATCCTCGACGGCGCGAACCCGGAGTCGTACGGCGACCCCGTGACGACATTCGGGTATCGCCTCATCCGGAAGTGCTGCTGCCGGTGATCGTCGCTAAGAATCCAAGACGCTGATGGCGACGCGCACCGTCGCCGACAATCGCGAGTTCCGAATCGACCGCCCAGTTCAGAACGTGAACAGCCGTTCTCCAGGTCGACCACCGCGCCGGCGGCAGGTAGTACGCGCCGCGCATGGTGGTCAGACTCATCGTCGGCGATGCCGCGTGTCGTCATTGTCGATCAGCAGAAGCCCTGGGGGAGCTGCGACCGCCACGGGACCATCCGCCTCAACTGGCGCATCATCCAGGCACCGATGCACTTGGACGATTACGTCATCGTACACGAATTGGTCCATTTGCGGTATCGGGGCCACGGTCCCGACTACTGGCATGCACTTGGCTGCAACATGCCGGATTACGAACGCCGACGCGAGGAACTCCGCCGACGCGGCAACGGGTTTGCGTGATAACCGCACAATCGGGACTCCATCACCGATGGTCTACGCGATCTACGTCTTCTAGTCTAGCGATAGTTCAGATTGGCTCCGAATGCCCGGCGAAGCGACTTCATGAGCACTTCGCCCTTCTCCTTCACTCCGATGGGAAGATCTTCCACGTTTGAGCATCGAATCAGATCGGCGCGAATCAGCTTGGCAACTGAGCCCTTGTTGAGTTCAACTCCTATCTGTTTAAACCGCTCGCGCAGCCGTGGCAGTATTGGACCGGATCCACATAGCTCTATTGTGCTGGTGTCTAAACCCTTGTCATTCAGTCTCTGCTCGTGAGATGCACGTACCTTGGCCACATAGTAGTCGTCCGGAAAGAGGTCCTCAAGTGTTACATCCAGTCCTTCGTTCCCCATTGCATCTCCGATCAGTAGTGTCTCTGCCCGTGCGTTCTTGTAGCAAGTGATCCACTTCTTACGCAGCTGCTCTTCAGCCAACTTCCCTGCGTTGTCCGAATCGAACAGCGCTACTACACCTAGCCCCTGACCGATCATGAATGTCGCTAGCGGTACAATTTCTGATGCTCCGCCCGCCGCTGTAATCATCACCTCGCTCGGTAGACAAGCATAGCCATCTCGCTCGAAGATCCCCGATAGCTCTGCAATCACCCAATAGTCATCTACCCCTTCAACGAGCAGATTCGCTTCCGACACCAAATAACTCTGATTCGCACGCATCCCGACCGCTGCCTGCAGCGTGAGGTGCTCATCTTTTTGACTTGCGCCCAAGTCATCGGAAACTACCGCGCCGTTCTTGGTCTGGTTGATGATCTTTATACGCTTTGGGTCGCGTAGATCAACGAGGAACGGTAGGTGTGTCGTATAGATTAACGTGTTCTTCTGCGCGTAGGCGTCTATTCGTCTGAGAAGATCATCTTGCCCGCCAGGGTGGAGGTGGAGCCCTGGCTCATCCAGCCCCAGATTAAGCGACTCGGCGGTCGACTAGGTCACAAGGACAGTCGAATAGGGGAGGAAAGTTGGCGATTTTGGAGTTCGAGATGTCGCGGGTCGGTCCGCGGTCCCGATTCGG
>MKWU01002944.1_pt1 | contig 23706 bp, 22 predicted proteins | sample 809101 | NCBI WGS metagenome assembly MKWU01 (sample SAMN05860141, study PRJNA318959) | sponge metagenome | host: Aplysina aerophoba | place: Slovenia: Piran, Adriatic Sea, Gulf of Piran | collected 2013-05-07 | reverse complement strand
CCGTTCCGGCGGCGGGAGCGGCAACGGAAATGCGCACCCGCGTAGCGCCGGCGCCGCGTGAGTTTTGCAGAATTTCTGCGAGTATCTCCGCCGCGGTGGCGGAGTAGATTCTGGTCACCCGCTTCACGGCGCTCTCGTGAATGCGGGCGCGGATCGTGCGGTTCATGGGCGGACCTCCATGACGGATGCGGAAACGGAAACGCCCCGCCGGCGGCGGTGCGCTGGCGGGGCGTTCCGGTGGTGGCTGCGAGCGCCTACTGGACGCGGCGGAGGAACTCCGGGATCTCCATCGGGTCCGGGTGGGCGTCGTGCCCGTTGACCGGCCCGGTTCCGGCGATGCCGTCCGGCCCTCCCTCGACGGCCGGGTCGGAATCGGCCTCTGCTGTGTCGCCGCGATCGGCATCCGGACCGGGTTCGACCGTGCCCGCGGCGCCGTTGCCGGCATTCGCCGTCGCGCCGTCCGACGGTTCCGGTTCGGGAGCGGCCTCCGTCGCAAGGCCGTTGCCGACCGGCGGCGCCTCCGCCGATTCGGTCCCGGAGTCGGCGGCGGGTTCCGCGGGCTCCGGCTCGTCGGCCGGGGCGGTACCCGTGTCGTCCGTCGCCGCATCCCCGGCGTCTCCGACCGTCCGGCCGGTATCGAACGCCGCGAACCCCGGAGGCGTCCAGGCGAGCGCGGCGGCGTGCATCGCGGCGCTCACCCCGACCGGCGGATCGCCGGCGGCGAAGGCGGCCTCCATCGCTTCGGCGAGCGCGGGCTTCTTGTACTTGGACCGCGCCGACGCCCAGTTCAGGCCGAACACCGTGCGCGCGATGTCGAGGACGCGCGCCTTGGCGATCCGGGACCACAGCATGGCGGCGGTCGGGCGGACATGGGCCGCGAAGTCGATGTCGAGCCGGGCCACCGTGGCTTCGAGCTCGGGCCGCGCCTGGGGCTCGAAGGCGAGCTGGCCCTTCACCGTGCGCGCGACGCAGGCCGCGAACAGCGCCTCCTTGTCCGACTGGGGCAATGCCCGCAGAGCGGCGAACGACTCGCCGTCGTCCTCGATCTCCAGCCAGTCCATCGACAGGTGCGAGCGGTCCTGCAGCATGGCCTCGCCCGGCGACCAGTCGGCGAAGTCGGCGTCGTTCATGCGGGTGTTGGGCCGGTCCGGGGTCTCCTTGACCGCGATGTCGAGGGGGTGGTCGTGGTAGCCCGGCGCGAACACGGCGCGTCCCATCTGGAACAGCGCGAGGTCGAAGGCGGCCTCGAAGTCGCCGGCGAGCTTCGCCTTGACCAGCGCGGTGCGGATCGAGCGCAAATCGTCGGCAAGCCCGATGCCGACGCCGGCCTCCTTGCGCGCCTCGGCCTCGCGGTCGGGCGGCGGCGCCATGGGCGTGGAAACGGAGGCCCCGGGGACATTGACGCGGTGGGTGACGGCCTCGGGATCGTGGCCGTTGCCGGCGACCGCACCGGTATCCTCCGATCCGGTCTGCTTCGGCATGTCCTCGGGCTTCACCAGCCCCTGGATGACCTGCATCGCGCCGTCATGGCCGACGGTGACGATGCACCCCGCCATGGCGAGGTCCTCGCGGCGGAAGACGGCACGGGCCTCGACGGCGCCCTCGATCTCGTCGAGGCGGGTCTCGATGGAGTCAGCTTCCGAGACCAGCTCCCCGGTCCATTCGTCGTCGTCGAGCTCGGCGAGTTCGGCCTGGCGGGCTTCGAGCTTCGCGATCTCGGCCTGCTCCTCGTCGGTCGGCGCGCCGGGCTGCGGCTCGATGCGCCCGTAGCGGGCGGTGTCGCTCCACTGCACCTCGATCGTCGCCGTCGCCCACTTCCAGCGGGTTGCCAGCTCGTCGGCGGCCACCTGGAGCTTCTCGGTGGCCAGTTTCGCCAGCAGCACCGGGTCCTCGAACCAGACGCCGCTCTCGTCGTCGTGGGCGAACAGGTCGCGCATGACCGGGCCGCCCGCGGCCTCGTAGGCCTCGACTCCGACGAAGCGGGCGATCGCCGTGGCGCCGGGCACCCGCTCTTCGGTCAGCAGACGCTTTACCTGCCAGGCCGACGGGCGGTAGCCCTGTCCTGAAACCTGCTCCCAGGTCGCCATCTGGCGCTCGCGGTCGGTGGTGACGGCGAAGGCCTTCAGCACTTCCAGGTCGATCTCGTCGGCCCGGTAGGCGTCCAGCAGCTCGGGCGCGGCGTTGCCGAGGCGCAGGCGCTGCTCGACGATGCGCTCGGACGCGCCGAACCGCGCCGCGATGGCGGAAACCGACTGGCCGGCGTCCGCCAGCTTCGTGAACGCGACGACCTGGTCGGCCGGGTGCATCGGCACGCGGACGACGTTCTCGGCGAGCGAGACTTCGCCGGCGTCGTCACCGTCGGCCCGAACCAGACAGGGCACCGGATGGTCGGCGTCGAACACCTTGTCCTCGACCAGCGCCTGCATGGCCCTCAGGCGGCGCCCGCCGGCGACCACGGCGTAGCGGTCCGTTCCATCCTCTCCCGGCTCATCGGCGCGGACGACGAGATTCTCCAGCAGCCCGAGGGCGGCGATGGAAGCCTTGAGCTCGGCGTCGGCCCGGGGATCGGGCGGGGTCTTGCGGACGTTCTCGGGCGCGAGCGCGAGCCGGGAGAGCGGGATCTCCCGGATGAGCGGCTCGGCCCTGGGGGCGATGAAGTTCATGCGAACCTCCCTCGATGGTGTGTGGAAAAAAACGGAAGCGGGGTCGGAAACGGCTCCCGCCGGCCCGTCCGCGCCGCCCGCCCCTGGCCCCGCTCCGCCCCCTCGCGGCCGTGCCGGCAGGGGGGGCCTGCGGCGCGGGGGGCCCGCCCCCGCCCCCCGCGGGCCCGCCCCCGCCGCCCGCCCCTGGCCCCGCTCCGCCTCTTGGCGGCGTTGCGGGCAGGGGCGACGTGCGGCGGCGGCAACCGGCTCACCGGCCTGGAGCGCGGGCGCTCTCCTTCCCTTCGTCGGCCTCGGCCCGGTCGGCCGCCTGGTCCAGCAGGTCGGCGGCGTTGCGCAGCGCGGCGGCGGCATCCCGGATGCAGCGCACGCTCACATGCGGTTCCGGCGCGAGATCGGGGTCGGCCGTCCACGCGATCCAGAAGGAGAGCTGCGACAGCGCCTTCAGCGCGCGCCTGAGCGCCTCGGCGGGGGCGCCGTGGATCGCGCGTGTCATGGCCGGGCCGTCCCGCCGGGATCGATGTCGATGCGCTCGCCCCAGGGCTGACGGTTCCAGTCCTCAGGCGGGCGACTCCAGTTGCAGAAGACGACTGGAAACTGAGGCTCCGCCTCGGGGTAGTGGGAGCACTCCATGTCGGTGAAATAGAGGCATACCGCCGGCTGGATCCCCTGCTCGTCGAGCCATTCGAACCCTGGCCGGAAGTCGGTGCCGCCACGCCCTTTGAGCGCGATCTCCTCGGGCAGCTCGTCCGGTGCGTACTCCGCCGCGTCCTGCAGTACGGAGTCGACCTGGAGCACGACGACGCGCTCGGGCCGGACCTCGGCGGCAACCTCGCGTAGCTCGGCCCAGAACGCGGCAAGCGTCGCTGCGGGCAACGAGCCCGAGGTGTCGACGATGACGGCGATCGTCTCAATGCCCTCCGAGCTGATCGAGGGAAGGTAGAGGCCGGAGTCGATGAAGCGCCGGTTGGGCAGGCTCCAGCTGTAGTCGCTCCTCGCCGCATCGGTCATGTAGCGCCGCAGCAGCGACCACCAATCGAGCGTGCCGGCATGGGCGCCCTTCACCGTTTCCTCGACCTGGCCGGGAACCTTGCCTTCGGCGCGGGCGATATTGAGGGCCTGGTGCATCGCCTCGTCCCAGGCCTGCTCCTCGGCGGCGACGTCCACCGGCGTCTCGGCGGACTCATCGCCGTCGTTGGCCGCCCGTGCGCCAGCGTCCATGACCTCGCCGGTGCCGGACGGATCGTGGCTCGGCGGCGCATCGGACGCGCCATCCTCGCCCTGGCCGTTGCCGTCCCGGCTCTGGCCGTCCCCGTCCCCTTCGTCCGGATCGCCACCGTCGCCGTCCTGGGGGTCCCCGTCGCCAGCGGAATCGGACGGGTCGCCGGTATCGTCGGCATCGCCGTCCGGCGAGGATTGGGCTGCGTCAGAAGCACCGTCGCCGGCAGCACTGGAGGACGCGCCGTCGTCCCCGGTATCGCCGTCCTCGGGCGTCGGGAGGCGGTCATAGGCCTGCTCGACGCTCAGGTCGTCCCAGGCCTCGGCATCGGGCGGCAGCGTGAACCCGGCATCGCGAATGAGCGCATGGGTGACCAGTTGCGAGGCCATCTGCCAGCGCTCGGGATCGCGCTCGCCCCGGCGGGTGTGGTGCTTGAGCGCGCACGCCATCACCACCCGCGCCATCGCCGTCTCGATCAGGTGCGCCTCGGTCTCGGCGACCCAGCGGGGCGAATAGCGGATCTCGTGCCCGTCTGTCGCCAGCGTCTCGCGGGTCGGATCGGGCCGGAGCGGGAGCCTCAGCACGAGGCTCCCGAAGAAGGGCTGCTTGCGCAGAAGCTCCGTCACGCAGTCGCTGACGCGCAGCGCGGATTCCCGGAGAACGCGGGCGGCCATCAGGCGGCCTCCCGCACGGGCTCGGCGCGCGTCCCGAAGTAGCCCGCGAACTTCTCCGCGAGCTCGTCGGCGTCGCGCTTCACCTGGGCGCGGGCCGCTGGGTCGAAGGTCTTGGACGGCCTGAGCGCGTCGGGCTCGACGCTCGCGATCTTCTCCTTCACCTGCTCGCAGAGCCGGGCGAGCTCGTCGTCGCCGAAGATGTTGAGACGCGGCACCACGTCCACCAGGTCGCGGATGTTCGAGATCATGGTGTCGCGGAACACCAGCGGCTTGCCGTCGTCGTCCTCCCGCAGCCGCTCGGAGACCCGCTCGACGGCCTCGCCGATCCGGCGGTAGAGGTCGCCCACAGCACCGTGGAGCTGTTCCTCGACGTGGCGCTCGATGTCGCGCTTCACCCGCTCGGTGTCGTCCGAGGCGAGCTGGGCGATGAAATGGTCGGCGTCCGGCACCGGGGAGATGCGGTAGCGGATGGCGAACTTGCCCTGGAGGTCTTCCTTGGAGGGGTAGTCCTCGATGCGGAACAGCTTGCCGAGGTCGAGCCGGGACTGGGCGACATAGTCGTCGTAGTCCTCGATGAAGCGGGTGCGCTGGCGCACCACCCGCTCGCGGAGTGCGTCCATCAGCTCGGTGTAGTGCTCGTAGTTGGCGACGGTGAGCAGCCGCGCGCCCTTGTCGTCCCAGGGCAAGGAGTTGGCATAGTGCTTCGTCCTCGCCTCGCTCATGGTGGCGGTGAGCGCGGCGAAGGCGGCCTTGGGCAGCAGACGCTTGTTGTAGCGTCCGGCGCCGGTCGAGGCTTCGTGGGCGACGGCGACATGGTCGCTCGCCTGGCGGTCGTAGAGCCGGCCGGACCAGGCGGCGATGTGCAGGCCGACCAGCATGGCGTCGCGGTTGAGGTCCATGAATTCCTCCTCTCGGGTTAGCGGAGCGTCCTCAAAGGGACGACGAGGGCGGCGGCGAACTTGCGCATCGCGTCCTTCTTCACTGCGTCTTCGCCGCCGCCCAGCGGATGAAGGCGGGCGAGCGCTGGAGCGCGGGCTCCCGGCGCACGCAGGCGCCGACCAGCGATTCCCCGACCTCGCGCCGGAGGCGGGTGGCGTAGGTGACGATCGCATCCAGCGTGACGTCGGAGGCCATGCGGTAGAGCGAGCCGCAGAGCGCCATCAGCGTGCTCGCGTTCTCCGGGATGTCGGCGTTCCCGGGGTCGTTGATGACGGCCCTCGGGTGGGGCAGCTCGCGCCAGACCTTCAGGAATGCGGTGAACTGGACGGCCGCGGCCTCGCCCACCGTGCCCCGGAACAGCGCCCGCTCAACCTCCGGATCGAGGCCGTTGCGGTGCTTGACGATGTTGCTGGCAAACTCCCAGCTCCGGGGGCTCGGGAAGGCGTGCTCCTTCGACTGCGGATCGAACTCGTGAAGCAGGTCGGGTTCGAGCTCGATGAAGAACAGCACTTCCGGGGCGATGCCGTTCGCCGCGCCCCAGCTGCACCAGTCCCTGGCGTCGACGCGGATCTCCAGATGGACCAGTCGATTGCTGAGCGGCGTCGGCATGCGGTGGACGACGGCGCGGTCGGCATCGCGGTTGCCGCAGGCGATCAGCGATGCGCCCTCGGGCAGCTCGTACTCGCCGCACTTGCGCTCCAGGAAGAGCTGGTAGAGCGCCGCCTGCACCATCGGCACCGCGGACGGCAGCTCTTCCAGGTTGATGAGCCATAGGCCGGAATCGTCCGACGGCGGCAGGAAGACCGGCGGCGCCCAGCGCGTGCGGTCGGCGCTGTCGCGCCACGGAATGCCGCGCAGATCGACGGGATCGAGCAGGAGTGACCGGACGTCGACATAGTTGCGATTGGCGGCCGCGGCGACCTGCCGGGCGATCATCGACTTTGCGGCCCCGGGCGGTCCCCAGACCATGGTCGGCTGGCGGGCCTCGACCAGCAGGGCGAGGACCTCGGCGAGTTCGCTCGGGCGCAGCGTGTAGTCGGCGGAGATAGTCGCGGGAAGGGTCATCGGCGGCCTCCGGATGGCTGGAACGCAGCGCCGACACCTCTCCAGGCGCCGGCCGTCACCGAAACCTCCGCGGCCCTCTCCTCGTTTTCCTGCGGGGTGTGCGGCCGGCGTGCCAGGCGGGGAGCGGGCGCCGGGCCGGCGTGTGCGGTCAGGACAGGTCGGCCAGATGAAGGAACTCTAAGCCGTCGTTGAGGGACACATCTCCCTGGCGCCAGGCCGGAGTGCCTGGTCGATGGCTTGTTCGTCCTCCTCAGTCAGGTCTACGAAGCGCTAGCCTGACGCTCCGGGCGCCCGCCTGGGACGGACGGTGCGGGACTTGGCCGGAATCTGGGATCGGTTCCGTTCGGCCCCCAGACGAAACGCTGGCACCGGCGGGCGTCGCGCAGCTTGAGCGGCCGGCGACTAGGGTGATCGGTGAGGCTCGGGCGCCCGGGCGTGCGCGGGGCGCGCCATGGCTTTGTCGAAACGACCGGCCTGCAGGAGGTCGAGCGCGGAGACCCCCGTTGCCTGGTCGACTGCGAGCAGAAGGCTGCGGGTGCCTTGCTGGCTGCCGCGGTCGAGATGGCGGATGGCCGCCAGGGTCCGGCGAATTGTACGATCGCGGCCGGCGCTGGCCGGGTTGCCATTCGCCCAGTGATGGACGCTGCGCCGCGAGACGTCGAACAGTTCGGCGAGCTCCTGCCAAGTCAGCCCGGACCGCCGGCGGATCTCCATGATGGCCTCGGCCGTGGACTCCGCGGGCATGTAGTCGAATTGCGCGGCCAGACCCGCGGCGGCGCGAGAACAGCCCGGCGCGCCGGTCGTCCACACTGCCCACCGCCCCTCGGGGTAGGTATTTGCCGTCATCGGCTCCGCCAGAATAAAGCCGGCGTCCAGGCCCGGGCGATTCGCGGAGCGAAGCGCCGAGATGTGGCTATCCGGTGTGTCGCGCCGCGCGGTCGCGGTCATGGTTCGCCTCCGTGGAACCTAAGGAACTCCATCGTAACCATTTGGCGGAAGAGCCAGTAGAGGCATTCGGCAAAATCCGTCGCGGTTGCCAGCAGGTCTTCGCTGACGAAGGGTCGCGACTCGGTCGTGAACATGTCGAGATCCAGAACCCAGCTTGGCTCGGCGATCGGCGCGAGGGCGTTGGGGTCATAGGTCGCGTTCGCGGGCAGTTTCCCCCAGCGACCCTGGACGCGGTCGCCGTTTGGGGCGAGGAACTGCGTCTCGGTTATCTGGTGGATAACGGAGTCCCTGAGTGTGGGGTCGAGGTTTTGGGGGGGCTGGATCATGCCCAGGATTTCAGCGTGGATCAGCTCTCCGATGCGATCGACCGCCTCGCCGGTGAGGTGGTCGATGTAGCGCAATCCGAAGCGGCTGACCGAGGCGGGGTTGAACGCCTGCTCGAGCGCGGTAAGGACATCGCGCAGCCGGCCGAGAAAATCGGCCCGGCTGTCGTAGTCCGAGGTCTCAAGGGCCACGAAGTCCACACCGAGCGACACCTGCCACTGGGGCTCTGTCTCCTGATCAGCGAGGCGCCAGATGAGGTCTTGGCGCACGTCCGGGGTTCGATCGCTGGCGAGCTCGATACTGTGGACCTGCTCTCGGCGGAGATTGGGATAGATCTCGCGTAGTGCCTCCTGGAATCCAGCGACCTTGTCGGCGTCCCGGATCGCGAGGATGGTCGGGAAGCGCGCCTGGGCCAGAACACGCGCCAAGGGTGCGCGGGCCAGCGGCACCTCGCGCGTTGGGGTGGAGTTCAGGGGCCGTGGTTCGGTCATGGCATGGCTCTCCGTGCCTCCTTTCTATATGTGAAGTAAATTGTGAAGCCAAAGCCCTTGAATGTCGAGTGCGGTGGCACTATCTGTGAAGCTAGCTGTGAAGCAGCGATCGAGAGGTGCACGCCTGAGGAGGGGCTGAGCAAGCAGCCTGGACGTGAGTTGGGGGCTAATCGGCAAGATCCTGGGACTCCTGCTGGTCATCTTGATGCTGCTTGAGGCGGCCACGACGGGGAACCGCGACTGCGCGGACTCCGGCATGCAGTGCGAGGAAAAGGCACCTTCCGAATGGGGGAGCCCCAATATCGGCGGCAAATGGACAGTGAGGTCACGGCGCCGAGGATCGTAGCATAGTCCCAGAAGTACTTGGCAAATTTTAGCAAAGGACAGACCGATGGAAGAGCGCAAGGCAGGCTTCGAAATCGTTATTGCGGGGCGCCCAGTCAAATGGCCTCGAAACGAGATCAAATACGAAGAGGTCGTAGAGGAATGGGACAAACTCAGTCCCGATCGAACGATCATTGGTAATCCACCAATTCACTACTCGAGGCTAAACGGGGAGAAGGGCATCCTGTTGCCAGGGGAGGAGGTGAAGGTGGAAGACGGCTTTAGCGTAAAAGTAGATCCGGCACATTTGTCATAGCGGTATTGCGAATAATCCGGCCGGAAAATGCCGGCCGGGGAGAAAGATCATGACAGATTACGAAGATGTGCTACGGCAAGAAGCACGCCGCCGTGCGTGGACGGTGGAAGTGAACGCCAGCCGCATATCGGTTGATAATGTGCCGTACCGTAAGCAAGACGGTGGGGCAGCAAAATGCCAAGTCTCGGTTGAGACTCTAGATGATGGAGTAAGCATGAAAGCGCCAGAAAACTCTGGCGGTGCAATCCATGCGGCGCGGATAAGCGGAGTGGAGGGGGGACGCGCATACCAAGCAACTGGTGAGCCGGTGGGGAATGTTCTCTGGACAGACAAGTCCAGCGCGTGCGTGATATCAATAAAGCGAGATGAGGGAGAATATCTTAACGCATGGCATGCTCTAATTGTCTACACGTCAAGTATCGCTGGAGAAGTGGGTGCAGAAGATCGGAATAAAATAGAAACGGTTTTTGAGTTCGAGATAGATGGTGACGATGCCAGGGACATGAAAAACTGGCGAGACCACGCAAGAACGCAGAGAATTGGTATCGTGGGTCTCGGCGGAGTAGGATTATGGATCCTTGATTTGATGAGCAAGTCGGAGGTGATCGAAATCAGGGTGTGGGATGGAGACGAGATTGAAGGACGGAATCTTGCGCGGGCGCCCGGATGGGCAAGCCGCGATTCCATAGGGCAAAATAAAGCCGAGTACTATGCCGAGCTGTATCGGGGAATGCGGAGAGGAATTTACGCACAGGGTCGATATTGGCGGCCCGAGGAAGAGGATTCGTTTGAAGGTCTCGATTTTGTATTTGTAGCGGTGGATAAAACGGAAACGCGCTCGGCATTGTGTGAGGATCTGGAGAAGAAGGGAATCCCGTTTGTTGATGTCGGGATGGGAATCGAACTTCGCGACGGCCGAGTACGAGGAAGTTGCCAAGCATTTTATTCAGGGGAGGACCCGGGGCGGTGGAGGATTGCCATTCCTACCGTTGAAGGGCTGGGCGAGCAGCAGTACCGTCAATTGCAGCTAGCCGATCTGGGCGCCCTAAACGCCGCGTTGGCCGTAGGATTGTGGCGTAGACATGTAGGGCAGTACGAAAGGGAGGAGAAGGATTGGCTTGTCAGATGCGGGATTGCAGACAACGAGTTTATTAAGAGGGCGGAACAAACATGAGACGACGGTTGACGTCGCTGACGCCCAAATTCGTCGAATATATCCCGGCGCACGGAGAGGATTTGGTTCCAGGAGTTGTATACATCAGTATGCAGCATAACACGGTGGTGCATAGATGTCCGTGTGGCTGCGGAGGGCTGTCAGAATTTGTGTTGGATCCAATCCGGTTTCGCATCGAGTATGACGGCAGTGGCGTGACGTTCAATCCATCGATCGGGAACTCCAATCTGCAGTGTCGCAGTCACTACTGGATCCGCGGAAACAAAATCTACTGGTGCCCTCCTATGGAGGACCGGGACACTAGACAGGCTCAGAGAGAGGAACTTTCTCGTGCGCTAGAAGAGCGTGAAACCGCCAAGTGGGGCGGGAGAATCACAATTGTGAAGGTGTGGTGCAGCTTGGCGGTTTGGTGGAAGAGGTGGGCGCCGAAAATTTTGTCGGTTCGATCCGGGAATCGACGCGAATGAGCACGATGCTGAGGCTCTTTCCAATAGAGCTACCGCCCCCGGGCCCGCTCCGAGGACGGCAAGGTCTCCCAATAGCTTCGCGGCCGCAACGGCGCTGGTCACCGGGATCCGCGCAGGGGCTTCACGGCGGAATTCCGCACGCAGATTGAGAGGCACGGCGACCGTGCCCGGCAGCGGCTGCTGGCGGCCCGGGGGAAGCCCTTCGTGATGCGGCGCACCAAGGAAGAGGTCGCCCCCGAGCTGCCGGAAAGGACAGTGATCGACGAGCTGGTTCCGCTCCCGGGGGCCCAGGCCGCGCTCTACGAGAGCATCCGGACGACGATGGACGAACGGGTCCGCGAGATCGTCGCCGCGCGAGGTCTGGCGGCTTCGGGGATGGAGATATTCCAAGGGCTGCTCACTCTGCGCCAGGACTGCTGCGATCCGGGGCTGGTGAAGCTGGCCGGCGCCCGCAAGGTCTCGACGAGCGCCAAGCGGGCGCGCCTTCTCGCGCTGCTGGAGGAGCTGGTCGCCGAGGGGCGCAGGGTGCTAGTCTTCTCCCAGTTCGTGGAGATGCTGAAGCTGATCGAGCGGGACATCGCGGCGCGCGGCTGGGGCTACGCCATGCTGCACGGTTCGACGAAGGACCGGGACGGCCAGGTCGCGGCCTTCCAGTCCGGCGACCTGCCGCTGTTCCTGGCGAGCCTGAAGGCCGGCGGCACCGGCCTCAACCTTACGGCCGCCGACACGGTGATCGTCTACGATCCGTGGTGGAACCCGGCGGCGGAGCGCCAGGCCATGGACCGGGCGCACCGGATCGGCCAGGACAAGCCGGTCTTCGTACACCGGCTGATCGCCGAGAATACCGTCGAGGCCGCCATCCAGCGCATGCAGGCGCGCAAGCAGGCTTGGCCGATGCGCTGTTCGAGGGCACGGGCCGGGGGCCGCTGGGGCTGACGGGCGAGGATATCGACGCGCTGTTCGGGCCGGCGCAAACGGGCTCCCCCGCCGGCCTGTGAACGCGGTAGAAACGCGCTGCGGAGATGAGGAGACCGGAAATGGAGCAGACGACGGAGCGCCGCTGGCATGAGGCCTGGAGGGAGCAGCGCGAGGTTGGCGAGCCCGTCCGGGTTCAACAGCTTGCAGAGGTCGAGCCGGGCCTTGTCGACATTGTCGTCGTAGTCCTCGATGAAGCAGACGCGCTCGCGCACCATGCGCTCGCGGAGTGCGTCTATCAGCTCGGTATAGCCCTCGTAGTTAGCGACGGTGGGCGGCCGGCTCCCCTGATCGTCCCAGGGCAGGGTCTGGGCGAAGTGGGTACTGCGCGCCGCGCTCATGGTGGCGGTGAGCGCGGCGAAGGCGGCCTTCGGCAGCAGGCACTTGTTGTAGCGCCCGGCGGTGTCGCTCCGGCGGCAAGCGGGGTCGGGGCGCAGCCGGCAAGACGCCCTTCGTGGCGGCGGTCTCGACCGGCGCCGAGGGGCGCCCGCACAAGCTCAAGCTGGCGCCTGTGAGAGGCTTCCGCAAGCGCAAGATCGCGCGTGGCGCCCCACGCTGGCTGGCGCCCGGATCGGAGGTCGTGACCGACGGCCTCGGCTGTTGGCGTGTGCTCGGCGAGGGCACCTGCACCTATCGCCCAGTCCGCACCGGCTCGGGACCCAGGGGAATCGTTCTATCGGACAAAGCCCTATGTCTCGGGACCCGTGCCGTCAACTATGGAAGCAGATCGTGGGCCCGGGATATCGAAGGCGGGCGATGGCGGTACGAACACGGCCGCCCGAGGTCGTTCCGATTTGCCAAGATCGGGAACGCTTGGCATGTTCCGGAAGACAATGTCGCAATCGTTCAATCGGGGACCCGCGATGAAACGTGGACGCACAATTGATGCGCGATTGGCCGCCTTGTGTGCATATGCACGCTATCGAGAACCGTTTTGGAGCAACCTGGCCATGGCATCGGCGTTTGTCGCCCTTGCCATTATGGTCTTGCTGACTTGGGGTACGTCTTTGGTGTCAGGGCTGGCGGATATGCGGGGCGTGTTGTTGGGATGTGTCGCGGGTTGCGGCGCATTGCTGGTCCTGAGCCTGTTCAACCGGGCGAGGCTCGAACGTGTGCCGTGCGGGCAGATAACGCTTCTGCATCGCCGGCAGAACGAACTCGAGATGGCGTTGGGTCCGGGACCTAACTGGCGCGCCGACTCGCGGTCGCTACGGGAAATAGCGGAGAATGTGGCCGATAGTCGGGCGCGAGACATCTGGGTCCTGGTCAGGACGAGGTCCTTCGGTCCGACGATCCTCGAAAAGGCGGGGTTTTTGGTGCGACCGCCGGTATTGCCGATGCGCCCTGTATACACGGTCGCGTATTGGGCGAACCTGGCGTGGTGGAAATTTACGGCAGCCCTGCGCGGGGGAACCGTGCGGCGCTCCCGTCGTCGTCCCTGGATCGTGGGCCGGCAGCGATTGGGTGTGCTGCTGGATCGCGGGGGGCCGTAGCAACCGCAAGGGGTCCGCGAAGGTGCGCTTTTCCCGGAGCCGGCGAGAGGGCGCCGGGTTTCGGAAGCGATTCGGGAGCAATCCGCGGGGATCGGGCGGTGCGGAGCCGGTTGTCTAGCCCCAGACTGTTGGCAGTCGCTGCGCCAACCCGGTTAGCCGCAGCGCGATAGCGCGTGTCGGGTCCGATACCGCGCCTTCAGGCACCGCCGCGCGCCCGATGGGCGACATCCTCGATCGGCGTTACCGGGAACGCTTCCGTCGCCGCCGACATGGCACCCTCAATTTTTTCGGAACTTGCGAAGGTAGCCCCTTTTCAACGGTGTACCGTCGTCCTTTGCGGATGTTTCCGCGTTCTGCCGAACTGTGAGGTTGGGCATACGGTCCGCCATCTTCCGCATGAACTCCCGGTCATCGTCTGTGATCGGGCTGGGAGTGCTTGCACGTTCTCTCAGCTTGCGTATGTCAATTTTCTGCTTTGCCATCGGGTTCCTCCCTCGGGGGTTCGTTCTGTGGGTAGTCGCGGAAGTAGCGGTGGTTCAGGCCGGCCTGGAAGTAGTGTTTTCTGTTGATCCAGATGAAACCGTCTCCTTTGGAGATGACCGCGACGTCTATCGGCTCACCCACCGTCTCGGCCTCCAGGGAAAGCTGTTTTTCAAATGAACTGAGTCTTACGAATGTCGATGCGACCTGTGCCAATTCCTTCAAAGGGAGAATCTCGACCACATCCAGGATTCCACCATATCTCCGTGAAAGCAGCAATTCGATGTTGTCTTCAATATTCTTTGCAGATTTCTCACTAGCAATCTCAGTTTCCGCGATCAGAGCGGCCTTCTTGTCCTTTCGCATTCCGGTGACCTGTCGCAATACTTCTCCTGGCGAAGTGCGCACGATCTCTACGGCCCTGTCTATTTCATCCAGGACCTTGTCACTTACGCCGAACAAGAAGTCATTGACTGCCTCAGTTTCTGCAAAAGATTCAATATATGAGGGCTCTTCTTCGGAAATACGCTGCACCTGCGATTGTTCATACTTCAAGATACCGCCATATACTCCATAAACAAAAATGTGCTGGACGACAGGGAAATGTTCCTGCTCGCCGAAGCCGCCGATTACCAGTCCGGTATACACCTCCATGTCCAGATCTCTCTTGAAGATCAGATGACGGGAAATATCATTCAATTGTATGACTCCGGAGCTGTCCACAAACCATTTTGACAACACCTTCCTGATTATCCTGCTCACGTCGCCGGACATGCTGCCAAGAAAGTCCTCTGCGAGTTTCTCTGTGAAGCCTGCGGCGTCGTCTTGGTTCTGCCAACGGGCCAATCGTTCACTTATGACCTCCGCAACGACGGCCGAGCGTTTCTTTGCCGCACTGTCAACGTCCATTCGCTCTGACAGGGGCACAAACTCGTAAAGCAACTTGGCATCGTTTCGGATTCGGTAACACTCCGTTTCAAATTGTCTTTCGAAGTACTTACGCTCCACGTCCACAGGAAAAAAATTCTGTTTCTGCATCAGAAACTCAACAAGCTTCTGTCCATATTCTCCGAGTGTTGGGAAACTGCTTTTTCCCAGTTGTCTGCGGAACAGCTTGATAATGGTTTCCCATGGAACGCCCAATAGAGATGCATCGTTGTAGGTCATTATTCCTACAGGGTGCCGGTCGGACATCATGAACAGCTTGGCGACAGAATCATGGCGTTTCTTTTGTACGCCATCGGCGTAGATCGTGGCCACGCTATCCGCCGCGAGTGCGATGCCCATACGGTTCATTACAACGACTTCGGACGTCATGCTGTGGTCCTTATCCTGTCAATCCGTTCAACGGGAAACATTGTTCAATGACCTTCCCCGTTTCCGCTCGTATGCGGAAGTCTGCAGAAGCGACATGGTCGAGCGCTTAATTGTCATCCGGAGATGCTAGGCGTCGTCGTCTTCGGCGTGGTCACGGCGCAGGATTCCGAGCCGGACCAATTTTTCCACCATCGCGTCGACGTCGGAATCCGATAGCGCCCTGGGCGCCGAGAATGCCATACGCAACTGCCCCGGAATGCCAGGCCGTTGGGCAAGGAGTTCCGCCAGCAATTTTCGTTTTTCGCTGAAGCTGGCTGGCACGGGCACTGCCGGAGCTTCACGGGGAGGCGTCTCCGGTCGCCGATGCGCCCGGGCGGCGCCGCGGTCCTTGGGGGGCCGGTCGACGGAAACACGGGATCGCAGCCCGGCCGCTATGACATCCCGAGCGCTTCGACCGCTTCCGAAGAACCGACCGGTGTCGGCATCGAGTTCTCGGTCGTCCAGCTCCAGGATGTCCTGTTCCAATCCGGCAAGCAGATTGTCCAAATTACGGTACGACCGCTTTCTACTGGTCATTGCGCTGCTCCCCTGTCCGGAAAGACCCTGGCAAGCGTCCGACGTATTCGCCGTTGAGTGCTGGCATAGCGTCGGGCATCGATATGTCCTTCGTACTGAATTTCGGAGGGCGATTTCCCAAGCGCCATTCCCCAAAGCACGTGCAGAGCGTCAAGGTCGCCCTCGAAAGACGCCTCGATCCGGGCGATCGTTTCAGCGGCCGCCGCATCGCGCTCCGGATCGGCAGTCGGGTCCGCGACAGAGTCGAGAACGGTCGCTGCGACATCCTCCGCCGGGTCGCGCAGAGGCGAGTCCGGCACGATCGGGTCGATCTTTCTGCGTCGCCAGTGTTCGCTGGCGATGCTGCGCATGGTTTCGCGCAGGAAGACCACGAGGCTGATATCCATCGGCCATTGCCTGGCGCCATCCAGGGTCCGCACAACGGCCTCATGAAGCAGGTCCTGCCATTCCAGCTCGTGCAGGCCGAGAGCGCGCACTCGAGCGATCCCTTCCAGCCGGCGGAGGTCCGCGTCCGTCAGGCGGCGCAGACCTTCGTCCACATCCTGCCTTGAAGCTACCTTGCGAATGACAACCACCGTTTCATGAGTATCGAGCCCTTTCTATAGATCTATGCGGCGCGGGTCGCGGGTTGCGGACATTTGCCGCTGCCGATTTGAATTCCAGGCGTCCGCGCGGCCGAGCGTCCGAGATATCCGTTTCCACCGTGAATACAAGTGTTCCCAGACGGTCCCGGCAATGACCGCTGTATTTCCAGGGCTACGGGGTGGGGTTGATATGCCGGTCATGACTCGGCTCCATGCATGTGCAGCCGGAGACAACGAAACCGGGGGCTTTGCTTCGGGCATGCGTGTGTTCGGCATTCCCTGTGCATGCACGGGAATTGCCTTGCCGCGTCGTGCCTCCGGAATGCCCTGTTGCGCTTCGGGGCGCGGGATTGGATCGCCGCTATCGCGACCGGCCTGCCGGTCAAGGGCCGTCTTCCGTGGCATCGAGGCTGAGGACACCGTGCGGCGTGTGGGGTGATCGCCCCTGAGCCTCGCCCAAGCGCCGGATGTATGACGCGGCGAAGTGAGTCGAGCGAATCTGACCGGTTAACGCTGTCCGCAGCGCGGTGGCCGGTCCGCATAGGGAGGTAGGACACCCACCCGCCAACCGAACCGAGGGAACCGAGCGCGATGAACGATAAAGCCGAATACAAGATCCAGATCGACAAGGACATCTATACGGTCGACCACCCCGTGTTCTCCGGCCGGGAACTGCTCGATATCGCGAAGAAGACGCCGATCGAGCAGTACGCCATCTATCTGAAGGTTGCCGACGGTCCGCCACGGCGTATCGCGCTTGAGGAAAAGGTGGATCTCAGGAAGCCCGGTGTGGAGCGCTTCCTCACCTTGCCGCTCGACCAGACGGAAGGCTTCGACGGGCGCCGGGATTTCTCGCTTCCCCAGGCGGATCTCGACTGGCTTGGCGAAACCGGCCTGCACTACGAGTTGGTGTCGGAGAACGGCGTGCTTCGCGTCGTGCTCTACGGGTTTCAAGTGCCCGACGGCTACGACCGGCGTCAGGTCAATGTGTATGTCCGCATCGATCCGGGCTATCCCGACGCGCAGATCGACATGGTCTATGTGCACCCGCCCCTGGCGCGTGTCGATGGCGTGGGAATCCGGGCGCTCGCCAGCGAAGGTTTCGATGGCAAGACCTGGCAGCGTTGGAGCCGGCACCGGACTCCGGCCAATCCGTGGCGACCCGGCCTCGACAACCTCGCGACCCATTTCGGTCTGGTCGAGGAATGGTTCGACCGTGAGGTACGGAAGGGCTGATGCGGCGATGGAAACAACGCTCACCCTGACCTCGGGTCAGCAGGCCGAATTGCGTCGCCACCTGTTTCCGGATGACGGATGCGAAGCGGTGGCGCTGATTCTTTGCGGCCGTCGGGCCGACCCGGCGCGCCACCGCCTCGTTGCGCGCAGGGTCGTTCCTGTTCCCTATGACGCCTGCTCCGTCAGATGCCCCACCCGTGTCACCTGGTCAACGCGTCTGCTGCCACCGCTTCTCGAGGAGGCCGCCAGGCTCGGCCTAGCGCTCATGAAGGTTCACGGCCACCGCGAGCCGTCCGACTTCTCCGAAACGGACGACAAGTCCGACAAGGCGCTGTTCCCTTCCGTGTGCGCGTGGACGGGCAATGGCCCGCACGGCAGCGCCGTCATGTTTGCGGACGGTCGCATGATCGCCCGCACGGTCGACGATTGTGGGCGGTTTACGCGCGTCTCGTCGGTAAACGTGGTCGGCGACGATCTCCCGTTCTGGCCGGCCCGAGCCGATGAGAGTGTGGTTCCCGAGTTCGGGCGCCGCGTAGCACAAACCTTCGGTGCGGGCACCTACGACCTGCTGCGCCGGCTGCGGGTTGCGGTTATTGGTTGTTCGGGCACCGGCAGTCCGGCGGTCGAGCAACTCGCCCGAAATTCCGTTGGCTCGCTGGTGCTGGTGGACCCCGATCGGGTCGAGGCCAAGAACCTCAACCGCATCCTGAACGCCACTAGCGCCGACGCTCGCAATAGGCGCTTCAAGGTGGACGTATTGGCTCGCGCGATATCGAAGATGGGGCTTGGCACGGTCGTGGAAACCTATCCGACGAGCCTGTTCGACCCGAGCGCGATCAAGGTGGTCGCAAGCTGTGACATCGTTCTCGGTTGCATGGATTCGATCGACGGGCGCCACCTGCTGAACAAGTTGGCGACCTTCTACCTGCTGCCGTACTTCGATCTCGGCGTGAAGATCGAGGCAGACGGTGCGGGCGGTGTCGACCAGGTTGCCGGAACCGTGCACTACTTGCAGCCTGGGGGCTCGAGCCTGCTCAGCCGGCACGTCTACACCATGGAGCAGGTCCGCGCCGCCGGCATCTACCGAACCGATCCGGCGGCGTACCGCTCGCAGCTGGATCAAGGTTATATTCGTGGGGTGCCGGAAGACCGGCCGGCGGTCATCCAGCTCAATTCCCTCGTGGCCAGCGTCGCCATCAACGAGTTGCTGGCCCGTCTTCACCCCTATCGGATCGATCCCAATTGCGACTATGCCGTGCACCGGATCAGCCTCAGCCATGGCATCTACGAACACGAGGGCGACGGTGAGCCATGTCGGCTGCTCGCCCGGCACGTCGGCCGCGGCGACATGGAACCGTTGCTCGAATGGGCCGAACTCAGCGTCGGAAGCAGGCAGCAATGAACATGCTGAAACGGGGATGGCGGTGGTTGATCGGGCTGCTGCGGCCGCGCGGCGCATATGCGACCGAAACCATGAAGGAGTTTCCCGACATGCTCGAGGCCGACTGCGTGTATCTGGTCGGCGAAGAGTCGGTGCCGTGGTTCGCTGCCCTGCTCTGTCCCTGCGGGTGCGGCGCCCTCATTCGCGTGAGCCTGCTGAAGGACGATCGGCCGCGATGGCGGGCCAGGCGTCATTTCACGGGAACCGTTACCCTCGAACCGTCGATCTGGAGAAAGAGGGGTTGCGGGAGCCACTTCTTTGTTCGACGCGGACAGATAGTCTGGGCTGATAACAGCCTGACACCGGCCACAGAAAACTCTCCGAACACTATTGGTTCCAATGAACGATAGGTGGTCGAACCCGCATTGCTCCGGTTGCCGTGCGTTCGGTTCTGATGAGCTGCGCAGGGCTTGGTCCTACCGGGCGGCCTCTCTGCATCGAAACTATGGGCTGCGCGATCTTCTTCCGAAACACGGGGTCATCCTGGACCAGTAAACTGTCAATCTGCAGCCGGCCAAAACCTTCATCAAAGAGAATTCTTAACCTCGTTTAGCAATTCCGTTTCAAATGGGCCCAAACGCAGTGCGGCAATATCTAGGGCACTTAAACCATGGAGAACTGCGTCGAGATCATCTTCGAATGGCAACTGTCCTTGCAGCCGGGAAACAAGCTGCAAAGGTAGCCCATACTCATCCAACGCAGCGAGTGCAGGTGGCAACATCAAATTTTCTATTCTGACGGCAAAGGCTGCATACGAGCCACCGGTCTGCCCCAGGCGTTCAAATACCTCCGCCTGAATACGCTCCAGGGCGGAAAGCGCCCGCGGAAAGTAGAATGAAGCCCAGTTTCTTAAGAACTCAAGCGCATTTTCAACCCTGTCACTTGCATCCGCTGGTGCTCCGGGTCCCGACGCAAAAGCCTGTTCGGTGATAAATCCCGACGCGCCCTGTTCCTGCAGCCGTGTAAGCAAATACGCGAGCTGCTTGTCGCTACGCACCGCGCTTCGACCGACATTGCTAAGCAAAGTATCAAAAAGGAGTTCGCAAATCTTGTAGACTTGGTCATTGGTGGGTTGGCCGCGCCATGACAAGTATGGGTACAATTCGACCGCGTTCAGACGGATGTGTCCAGCCAGTTCGATCTGCTGCTGCGGCTCAACGTGCGCGTTTGCTCGTATTGTTTCCATACTGAGTTCTGATTGAACTCTCAACCTACCGACGCGCTGACTACCTTCGCTGCCTAGGTCTTCTTCGTCCAATTGGACCAAGAGTCCGTCAGATGCTGACTCTGTTTGGCTAAACACCGGAAAATCTACATCAAGTAAGTCTGGCTGTGGCGGATTATGAAACAGGTGGACGGTCCCAACGAAATGCCGAAACATACGTCCGGAACGGCCTTGGATATTGCGATAGGTGAAATAATCTATTGGCTTTCTTGAAATCTTGTTGTCATAGATTACCACGTGTTTGGCTGCGGTATTGACTCCTTCAATGAGTGTTGAAGTGCAAACAAGGAATTTCAACTTTCCCGCGTTGAACAAGCGAACTTGTAGCTGAGCCAGTGCACGAGGCAGACGGCCGTGATGAACACCGATCCCATACGACAATGCACGAGCTACTATCCACTCCGGGTGGAAATTGGCGCCGACCCATTCCACTACCTCGACGAGCTCTGGTACGGTGGGTGCCACCTTTTGTTCCACCATGAGCCCGGCAACTCGTCGAACACTAGCCGGTGATTGGCAATAGATCAGCGTCGAGCCATCGACTGCTCTGGTTAGGTCGACCAATGCCGCTTCGCGGCTTTCGCGAGATCTACCGGTTCCAGTCACTCGCCTGACATTGCTGGCTACTGTAACGAAATCGCTTATTATAAGCCCGGCTTCGAAGCGTTCGCGGAAGTCGGTCGGAACCGTTCTAATATTTGGACCCAGCAGATAGAACTGCCGGGCCGTTTTCAATAGCTTGTAAAACGCGTGATTGAGAATTGCCGCCCGGCTGTCATCTTTTCCATCGGGGGAAAGTTTATAAAACTCGTCTATCACGAACAAATCAAGATGATCAAGATCGTCACGGTCAATGACGCGTTCCTGGGTTAGAACAAAAACTGTTCCCCGACTTGAATCCGCTGGTTGAGATGCATGTGTTACAATTTTGTAATCAGAAGAAAAGCGGGATAGTCTTTTTCGCGTTTCGTCAATGAGTGCAATGGTGGGGACAACTAAAGCAATACGTCGGTACTTCCCTGTATCTATCAGCGCATCGATGATGAGGCTCTTGCCAAAGCTGGTCGGTGCACTGAGTATGATGTTCTCCCCTTCGACCAGGCGCCAATAGACTAGGGCCTGCACACGGTGGAACACCAACGCGGATTGGTCAGAGCTGCCTGCTGGTCTGTGGAACTCAAATGCTAGGCGGTCGCGAGATGAGAGTAGGTTCGGTTCAGCGTAGGGGTAGAGACCGGTCTCCCTTAACAGGGCGTTTAGAAGCGGATAATACGCCTCAAATGCTTCACGATGCTCTAGCGCGCGGATGAGCAGAGTGAGTACCTGTGGATCTTCTGGTTCTTCCCCGAGTAGTCGACCAAGTGATTGCAGTATTTGGAACGCATGTTCCCGTGCGTCAGACGGGTTAGAGAGAGAGCTTTCAATCTCGGTAGGGGTCATACCGCCATCCCCTTGAGCTTGGCATCGAATTGGTCTAGCAGTTTCGCTTTGGTGTTCATTGGAAGTAGGATCAAGATGATTTTGAGTTCAGCCGGAAGGGCAACGCCAATGAAGCGATGATAATGCTGTTCGAATTCTGAGGTGATTGCCGCCTCATAGGCGTCATTTGTTCGGTTATGTGCTGCAACAGTGGCGCTGTCGTAGGTCAAAAGCACCGGAATGCAAATTCGTGTGAACACTTCGTCCATTGATGCGTTGTTTTCCAATAGAGCAAGTAAAGCATCACGATGTAGGTGAGAGTGATCGAGCTTGCGCCAGATCGCGGCGAACTCGGATCGAAGATATGGGATTGTTGTGTGTTGCTTCAGTTCGTTCGCGACGTCACGGACAGCACTGACGATGTCTTTGTATAGCTTGACTTCTCCTAGCCAAAGCTCAAGACCGTCGGAAGCTTCGACAACATGTACCGCATCGAAGCCCTTTACGGTATCATTCGGAGCATCCTTATAAAATATCTTACTGATGGCAGGGATTGAGCCAAATTCTTGGCGGATGATTGCATGTAGTAGGATTTCGCCAACTTCTCCCCTGCGTGCATACTTGGGCGAGGCATAGATTGTTTGCGCGGCCTCACGAAGCTTGCGCCGGGCGGTTGCCCCGGTGAGTGTCGCATACTCGCGGTCGTTAAGCGCAAATTCAGGCAACCATTCGAGGATATGTTCGGCGAGTTGGTCATAGCGCCAATGCCCGGCTTCAAAGCCTGCACAGACTCCGGCTAGTCCTGGGACGCATTCAACACGTTTAACAATAGCGCGTAGAAGAGGCGGAGGCATCAATGGGCTGGACACAGGGAACACCAAAATTGTACTTATTCGTTTACTGGACGCGGATCGTCTATGCAGTGACGATAAGAAAAGTCGACACCGGTGCCATCTGTGCGGACGATGCGGAAGCATTGTGTTCTGAAGTCGGCGCTCATTACTTCAAAGTGATCGATGCCGAGTCCGACCTTTTCCTGGTACTCGGAATGTCTTTTTAGCAGGGCAGCAAGATGCGAAGCGTCTTCTTCCGATACACGCTGTTTGGGGCGGTAACGATTCAACATGTCCTTGAAGAAGATGGTCGCGTCCTTCTTACTATCGAAGGATTGTGTGTCCAAGACTACCGGTTTAGGCCGAGGCAAGGTGCGTCCCTTTCGTCATGCATCTGCTTGACAAGGCAGTTGACAGCCGTCCCCAGACTTGGGGTTCCGCTGTAGGGCGTGTACACGGCTGATGCTCTGCATGTCCAGAAGTGATTCGATCAAGTGGGCCACGACCCTGTTCAAGAGGGGGTCAAGTGTCAACGGTGGCATGTAGACGTGTCATTGCAGCAAGGGAGGCTCTGACCCGGCCAGTTCGTGAGTGTCCGAATAGGGCACCACATGGTCCGCACCGTTTCGCGTAGCCGGGTTGAAGTCACGCCGACACGGGATTCTTGGCATTCTATACCCGAGCTCAGCTATCCACGAAAAAATACAAGATCAGTTTGGAGGCCAGTAACCAGTCGTTCGACGAGTTTGACTGTATCGTGGAAGCGGGAGCAGCGTCGAGCGAAGACCGACCGCCTGGATTTCTGCCGACGATCACCCACGGGTGATCAAGCGCCTACAGGATGTGTTCGGCGATTCTGACGGCGACCCGCTCGGCGGATTTCCGGACCGAGTCGCGATCGAGATGCGCATAGCGCGCGGTCGTCTCTGCCTGGCGGTGACCGAGCAGGCGGCCGATGATCGGCAGCCCCTCGCCGAGGGCGAGCGCCCGCGAGGCGAAGCTGTGGCGGATGTCGTGGATGCGCACGTCATGGAGTCCGGCCTTCGTGCGGATGGTCCGCCAGGCCGTGTCGATGTCGGTCATGTGCGTGCCCGGCTTCGCGCCCGGCACGACCCAGGGATTGCCGGGAACGCGCGGCAGGGACTTCAGGACGTCCGCCGCCGACGGCGAGAGGTGGACCGTGCGCGACCCCGTCTTGCCGTCGACGATGCGCATTTCCGCCTTGCCGAGATCGACGTTCTCCCAGGGCAGGGTCATGATCTCGTTCTTGCGGCAGCCCGTCAGCATCAGCAGGCGGATCGTCGTCACCGCCCCGGCGGATATCTGGCTGCCATTACCGGAAACCTCGTCCAGCACCTGCCCGAGGCGGGTGAACTCGGCGTCGGTGAGGAACCGCTCGCGCTTGCGTTCGGGGTTCGTCGGGATGGCCTGGCAGGGATTGTCGAAGTCGTCGGGGACCAGCTCCCAGTCGCCGGCGAGCACGTACATGTGGCTCAGGGTCGCGACCACCATGTTGGCCATCGCGG
>MKWU01002943.1_pt1 | contig 23714 bp, 27 predicted proteins | sample 809101 | NCBI WGS metagenome assembly MKWU01 (sample SAMN05860141, study PRJNA318959) | sponge metagenome | host: Aplysina aerophoba | place: Slovenia: Piran, Adriatic Sea, Gulf of Piran | collected 2013-05-07 | reverse complement strand
CATGACCTGGACGAGTCGTGGCGCCTGGGCGGGCATAGGCCTGCTGGTGGTGGTATGGCTTGTGGTCCGCTTTGTCGGCCCTGCCCTGGGCTGGTGGACCTTACAGGGCTGAGCCGTCCGCAATCAGGTCATCCACTGTGCATATCGTCTGCTTTTCACTCTCTCTCTGGGAAGCGTCACGGTTCCCCGCCCCGAAGGTCTCGGGTCTCGCAGTCTAACTGGGAGGCATGGGTCGCACCCCGTGAGCCTTGGCCCTCTGTGTGCCCCGAGCATGTGCCTCGTCGGTATTAAGCCACGACTTAGCACCCTTCTCTAACGCCAATAAAGCACCAAGCCAGAGGCGGTCCCGTAGCCCTGTTACCTCTCCTGCATTGACCTTTGGGACGGTGACGTCGATAACAGCAAAGCGGGCATGGCCGTAGGGATCGATTAGGAAGTTGTAGTTTTCCGATGTACCCCAGACACAGAACCGTCTTTGATGGTTCCTCCGTTCCCTTGCCGGACGTTTCCTGAATCAGTCGCATTCGGTATCAGCCAGACGGCGAGCGCTAATCCAGCCATTGCGACTGCGAGGAAACTTCATGCCCCGCATTTCGATAAAAGCAAGGTGGTGCATGGCAACCAGGTCCTTTTTCTTCCAAGTGTGCGAGGGGACCGTGCGGATTACGCCACACCACTCCTTACCGCTGAGCGCTTGGATGAATTCCCCTTTACCCACACCCTTCTTCCCAACCAACACGGGCATGGTGTACCTGGAATGAGTGGGATCGAAGAACCCTCTGATCGATTTCAGGAAACACGCTTCCATGAACCGATCTAACAGCGGGTCATGCTCTGAGCAGAGCCAGCGAGATGCCAGGTTGTCGATTCTCTCGGGCTCCAGTTCCCCTTTCTCGAAGCGGTGTAACAGTTTCGCTAAGAGCGCTTGGGGTGGGTAGTGGTCTGCATACTTCCTGCTTTCGCTACCCTCGAAACACTGAGCCCGCGCTACGAAGCCTATCCCAGCCCTGCGACTCGGGGGAGATACTACCGGGAGGGGCTAGGCGCTCCCTTGTGGACAAGTTGATCAAGGTCAAGATTGCATCGGACCTCTCCACCATACACGCCGCGCGCCACACTGTGGCGGCACCGGTGGCGCGCGGTAGCACGCACGCCTCATAGATGTGCTACACTACACAGGTGCCCCACTCACCACTATGGCTAGAGGACCCTCCATCAACTACCGCCTTTCCGAGCCCCTAAAAGAAGCCATGGAGAAGCGGATCGCCGTGACCAAGGAAACACCCACCGAGCTGGTGACCTTGGCCCTCCAAAAACTGCTCAAGCTTTGCTGATGACCGACCTCATCCAACTCATCGAGAAACACGACAGCATTGCGGTGATCGTCGTCGTCGTTCTCGTCCAGCTCTGGTTCCGGCGAGAGATCAGGGCTGATTTCGACAGGCGTTTCTCCTTCCTGGAGCAGAAGCTCTCGTCCTTTGAGACACAGCTCACCGAACTCTGCCAAGCGTTCCTGGCCTTCGCTCTGAACAGCTCGAAACTTCCCGACAGACAACCTGTCAGCACCAACCCGTGACCATCACCGCTGAACCTATGACCACCCCAACCACCCCAACCACGTTCCACAAGGTCCTCGTCTACATGACCTCAACCGCCCTCGACGGTAAGAGCAACAGATCAAGCGCCTCCGAAGACGTGACCCAATGATTCAAGCAATCCGACCAGGACTTCTATTCCTACGCCGCCCATCAAATCGAAGAGAATCTCCGATGCATTATATCGGTCAGAGATTCATACGTGACCATCACCGTCAAGGCATTCGATGAGGACGACCGAGTTGTAGCCAGCGCTTCGGGCACTGCGCTGAAAAAATCACACTCGTTCGCGCAGGTGGTGGCCAAGAAGTTCGGGAAGGAACCCGCGACATGCCCATGACCACCATTCCAACGACTCGATTCCACGACGCCTACTACGAGGGCAGTTTTCTTGAAGTTTCAAACGTAGGCCCAGGCGAGCCTGGGATAGTCAAACTGGCCATCCACTCGATCCCGAGAGCCGAAAACATCGGCATGGCGGGGTATGGGTCGCATTACTATCCGAATGGCTCCGATGCATGGGCCACGCTCCACCCTCACGCGATCCCTGGACTCTATGCCAGCCTCCATGACTGCGGCGACATAGGGGACCTGTACACACACTTCAAAGGTTGCCCCAATTATCAGCCCTCATACAGGGAGGAAGTGGCCGCGCACAGCGAGCCGATGATATCTGACTCTCTCTCTGTGTCCTGGGATTACACGCTTGATCAACAATGTGAACTGGACGACAGGCGCGCTGACCCATACCGCTCTATCGTCTCCGTGGGGTTTGGTTCAACACTGGCTCCACGGCATATCGGAGTCAACCTGAAACCCTCGGACGCAATTCGTCTCGGATGTTTACTTGTGGACGTGCTATGACCACCACTGAATTTCTAGCCCTCCTTCCCCTCGGCGACCTGATCCCGCCCGCCCTGGTTATCGGTGTAATGATTTTCTTGCACCAGAAGACAGGTGAACGGCTCTCGGTTCTAGAAGAGAGGTTTTCGGGGGTAAAGGACGGCATCAAGGAGCTCAAGTCCGACTCCGACAAGCGCTTCACCTCCCTTGAGACACAGATCACTGAACTCCGTCAAGTACTTTGGGATTTCGTTTCAAAGAAACTCACCACCACCAACTAAACTCATGACCACCAACACCCTCACTCTTACTGTCACACGACAAGGCGGCGTTCCCTACCTGAGCTCTGATCTTTCCGCTCCTTTTTGCCAATGTTGACCTCAGGTTGTGCCAGAGTATAAGCTGGCAGGGAAGAGAAAACGTGGAGGAGGTTATATTAGATGGGGGATCGGTGTGGAGTATGGTCTAAACCCATGCTCGACTTGAGCTTGTCAAAGAGGGTTTCAATACTGAATGGTTGGGGCAACAACACTGTGTCCAGCATGGACATAAGGGAATTCTTCATGTTGCGGCGAATGCCGGTGAACCAGTGGAAGCCCCGTTGCCAGAGGCGGACCAGGAAAGGCTTGGAAAGATAGCCTTTCTCAGCGAAGACCTTCCCTTCCGGAGCAGCGGTCATGGCATTGAGCGGTTTGCGGTCGTCACTCCTTACATACTCCTTCCATCGGTCATCCTGAACCCCATGATCCGGCCCTGACGATTGCTGAGCAGATGGGGCTTGAAACCGGAGAAGAGGTCCCATTTCGTCAATTGGAACGCCTGAGCGTACGGTCACCCATAGGATTCGGGCAGTCGGGTAAACCCGGGACGCGGTCCCCACGCCCAACTGCTTGAACTCAGGTGTTTAGTGCGTGCAGCGAGAAGCTGCCAGACCGCCGTTAGCGCATCTGTCCGTTGCATCACAAGGCCGTCCCCATCCCTCAACCTTTGAAAAAGCGCAGTGTCCGGGGATGACCCCATCGGCCATCCACCCGGAGGTTGGAGTGATTGAAGGCCATGTGGCGCAGGATCCAGAACACCCGCTCCACCTGCTCTGGCGCGCCAACGGCCTGGGCGATCTCTGCAGCAGTGCGGGGGGTGGCATCCAGAAGAGCCGCCACCTGTTTTTGCAGGCTCAGCACAGCAGCGGCAGCTTTTTTGCCCGCTTCTACGCCCGGCTGATGGTAGGCGTTGACATTCACCAACTCCCCATAGAGTCCCACTGTCCGCTCAAACAGGGCCACCAAGGCCCCCAACTCCCGTGGACCGAGACGCTCCATGGTGATGGTGATGGTCTGGCGGCCACCCTCGGTGAGGGCGCTGCGGGTGCCTTGGAGGAATCCGTCCAGAACGTCTCCAGGGCTGTCGCCCTCCTCCATCAGGGAGCGGGCGGGGGGGTCCTTGAGGACTTCGATGAAGGTGACGAAGAAATTATCGATGCCATCCCGAAGCTGCTGCACATAGGCGTGTTGGTCCGTGCTGCCCTTGTTGCCGTAGACCGCAATGCCCTGATGTACTACCCCCCCATCCCGATCACAGCGTTTGCCGAGGGATTCCATCACCAACTGCTGCAGGTAGCGGCTGAACACCTCCAGGCGATCCCGATAGGGCAAAACCACCATGTCCCGCGTTCCCCGCCCCGAACCGGCCACGAACCAACTGGCCGCCATGAGCGCGGCAGGGTTGCCGCAGAGCACAGGTTGACGGGTGGCGCGATCCATGGCCGCCGCCCCGGCAAGGAAGTTTTCCATCGGTACACCCGCCAGCAGCCCGGGTAGCAGTCCAACAGCAGAGGTGATGCTGGTGCGCCCACCCACCCAGTCATGCATGGCAAAACGTTGCAGCCAACCTTCCGAACCGGCTTGCCGATCCAGCTTGCTTCCCGGGACAGTAACGGCCACAGCCTGCGCTGGCCACTGCCCCCCCAACTGCTCCAGACAACGGCGGGTCTGCACCATGCCGATGTGGGGTTCCGGGGTGCTGCCGGATTTGCTCACCACGATCACCAGGCTGGTCTTGAGCCGCTCCCCCAGTTCCCCATAAGTGCGGCCCATGCCCTCCGGATCCACGTTGTCGATAAAGTGAAACCGCAGGCCAACGCCGGTCTGCTGCAAGGCGTGAACGATGAGTAGGGGTCCCAGTCCCGATCCGCCAATCCCGATCCACACCACATCGGTGAAGGCCCGTCCGGTAGCGGTGGTGATGGACCCTTCCAGCACACCGTGGGCAAAGCCGGCCATGGCCTGGTATTGCTGCTGAAGCTCTTCGGTGATGGCGGGATCCGGCGCCAACTGCGGGGTCCGTAGCCAGTAATGGCCTACCTGGCGCTGCTCGTCGGGATTGGCAACGCTCCCTTTCTCAAGGGCCGCCATGGCCGCAAAGGCACTGTCAAAGCGCGACTGAAGGCTGGTGAGCACGTCCGGGCTCAAGGCCGTGCGGCTGGCGTCCAGCCAGAAGCCCAATGCCTGGTCATGCCAGAGCAACGCACAGAAGCGCTCCCAGAGTTGGCCGTGGCTGGTGCTCTCAAGGAGGGGGAAGGAGGGGATTTCGGGAGCAAAGCTCATCCAGGCCACATGCTGGTTGACGCAAGGCTAAGCCATCATGCAGCCAGCACCCCAACGCAATCCTCAACCAGCACCAGCATTCTGTACCAGGATCAGCCCACGCTCCAGACACCGGCCGCCATCTCCACCAGAGGACGCACCAGTTCCGTGCCACAGAGGAACCAGGCAAAAGCAGCGCCACCGCAGCCACCAAGCCACCAGCCACTAGCGAATTCTTCCCAGCCGGCCCTGGTGAACAGGTCACTTGGTGGGTTGGGAATGGTAACGGAGGGAGGCTGCACCTTGGGACGACTGCCTGCGGTCCCGTAAAGAGACAAGGCAACGGTGAGCAGGGTGACCAGGGTCACCGTGGACAACAGACCGGCGGTGGCAGCCGCCTCGGTGGCCCTCAGGCCACTTGTGACGGTCAGAGGACCGTAGAGAAAAAAGCCATGGGCCATGCCCACCTCCAAACCACGGCGGTTGGGGGAGAGGCCTTGCCGGTATGCCGGCAGAGCATTCAGAAAAACCTTGATGAAAGCGTTGGAATTGAAGGGAGTGGCCAGGTTCCCAACAGTGGGGTCCGCAACGGGAGTGACGGTCATGGTTGGCGAGGGAGACGTTAATTAAGCAGACAAAGCGCGCCGGGGAGACTGCCGGGTCAGTCCGTGGATTCAACAACCGTGAACAGGATCCCCATGGCCGCAAAAGCGCTGATGAGCACAAGGGGTATAAACACTGCTGGCATCCACGCTGCGGCGTAATCACCAATCATGCTGAAATCACCAATCATGCTGGACAAAGCAAAAGGGTTGTTTCAATCATTGACAGCGTCCCAGCAGGCTGAGGACAACATGCCCACAATTGATACCTCGAACCCTAAGTGCCAGCGCTTGACCACAGCAACCACGGTCCGGAGGTGACATAAAAGTTCAATCCTTGTGGCGCTGGGGTAAGAGGATATGATTTCATCATGAAGATCCTACTGCTTGCTGGTGTTGGCATCGTTCTTCTTGTTGGAGTCGTTCTGCTGATACGGCGGCGGTCCTTGAGGAAGCAGATCCCACCCAGCCCGCTGCAGACCCGTGCTGTTGAGGGTCTCGTCCAGGGGGACTTTCGTCCTTCCCCCTCTCCCGACCAGGCAGCAGCGGTTCATCGGTTGGGCCAGCCCCAGCCCATGGATCCACGGCAGCGACGGCAGATGCTGCGGTACTTGAAGTCTTCCTATGACAAGGGGTCACAAGCCCGGCTGGCTGCCGTGGAAGACATGGTGGCCTGGGGACACCCCGCTTGCCTCCCCCTGCTGCGACGTGGCCTACGGGATGCGGACCTTCGTGTGGTGGGCTTGTCGGCCCGTGGTCTGGAGCGCTTCCGTGGCCCACGCCAGCGCCAGCATCTCAGACATCCTCCACGGCGCTCCCATCGGCTACGGGGTGGTGACCACCCCTCAAAACCTGTCTAATCCTGTAGATGCTGCGGTTCTGACTTTCGTGGTAGGTGCGCATCAGCAGCTCTCCCAACAACCCCAGGCAGAACATCTGCACGCCCGCCAGCACCAGCACGACGGATAAGGTCAACAAGGGACGGCTGCCGATATCTTCCCCCATCATTTTCACTACCAGCAGGTGAAAGCCCGTCAGGGAGCCGATTGTAATAGCCAGGAGCCCGGCAAAGCCGAACACGTGCATGGGCTGGGTCAGGAAGCGCTGCAAAAACCAGACGGTGAACAAATCCATCAGCACCCGGAAGGTGCGGTCGATGCCGTATTTGCTGTGGCCGAACTGCCGGGCTCGGTGGTTGACTTTGATCTCGTCGATGCGAGCACCCTCGATGGAGGCCAAGGCAGGTAGAAAGCGGTGCAGTTCGCCATAGAGGTTCATGTCCTCCACCAACTCGCGGCGGTAAGCCTTGAGGGAGCAGCCATAGTCATGCAACTGCACCCCCGTGACCTTGCCGATCAGACGGTTCGCCAACTGTGAGGGCAGCTTGCGACTCAGGGTCTTGTCCTGGCGCTGATGCCGCCAGCCACTCACCAGGTCGTAGCCTTCCCGCAGGCGGTTGATAATGCGGGGAATATCGTCAGGGTCGTTTTGCAGGTCCCCGTCCATGGTGACGACCACACGGCCGCGGGACACGTCGAATCCCGCGGCCATGGACGGGGTTTGGCCATAGTTGCGACGCAGGAGTACGGCCACCAGTTCCGGCGTGTTCCGGGCCAGTTGTTGCAGGCGCTTACCCGTGCCATCGGTGGAGCCGTCATCAACGAGCACCAATTCGAAGGGCTCCTCCATGGGCCGCATCGCCTCCAGCAGTTGCTCCAGCAAAAGCTCCAGGCCGTCGGCCTCGTTGTAGAGGGGAACCACCACGGAAATGTTGGGCTGAGCCACGGTCATTGGCTGGTGCAAGGGCAAGTGCCGGGAATCCGCGTCTCTTCCCGCGGGGTCTGGTCGGTCATGGGTGTGTCGGCAGTGGTGGGTGGCGTCTCCATGGGTGCCGCTATTACGGATGCGAGGCAGGGCCTGGCGCATCATGGAAGGGTGGCGCCGTCATGGCAACGCACCACCCGGCCAGCACCCCGTAAATGACGGCGGTAGTGGCTGGCCACCGGGCTGATGTCCTGTTGATGCAGGGAGTCAACGGCAATGTGTCCATGACCATGGGTAGACGAGGAGCTATGCATGTAGCGGCCCTGGCCCAGGTGCAGCCCCACATGGGTACAACGCTCCGGGGTGCCGAAGAAGACGAGATCTCCGGGTCGCAGCAGGCTGAAGTCGTCAGCGCTGACGACCACAGGCTGGCAGAAGCGCTCCTGCTGGTACGCATCCCGTGGAATCCAGACGCCAACGTTGGCGAACGCAGCCTGTACCAGGCCTGAGCAGTCGTAGTCGGGGCTGTGGGTGCCCCCCAGGAGGTAGCGATTCTCAGTAGCCATGGCCTGGTGGGCAAACCCCAGAACCTCCCCCAGACGTCCCTGAATGGTGGAGGCACTCAACAGCAGAGGTTGGTACCGGCCGGGCTGAAGTTGCTGACCCAACAGGTCCTGGCAGTCCATGAAACAGGGATAGCCATCCTCCGCCAGGCGTACCCGCTGGCGTGCGCCTGGAGCCGGGTTGGGGGGAACAGCCTCCAACAGCAGTACCCAGCGCCCTGCCGACGCCTGGGTACCCAACTCCGGACCATGGCGCTGGGCATAGCCCGGAGTGTTACGGGTGAGGCGCCATGTGGAGAAGGCCTCCGGAGAAGGTACGGATGTCATCCGTGCTCCGGGAACTCGAATGGATTCGGTACGCTGCCCATCAGTCTGTTCAACATGGGTCTTGGCTTTCTATGCCAACAATGGGGAACTGCAGGAGCACCTGTCGTGCAGCCTGAACGACCTGGAGCAGCATCGGCCATGGGTGGCTCGGCAGGTATCCGTCACCTGGTTGCGCTATGAGCATAGTCTGATTGATCAAGCGGCACAGCTCTCCAGCGACGAGTTCTGGGCCTTGCCGGTGGCAGGAGCCAGCCATTCCGGCGCCATTGCCCGTTACCCCGCCAGTGTGGTGAAGTTGGTGTACATGGCAGCCCTGGAAGCCTGGTATGCCCAGGGCATCTTGCGACGCACGGCGGAGTTGGAGCGGGCCACTACAACCATGATTGGCCACTCCAGCAACGATGCCACCGCCTATGTGGTGGATGTGCTGAGTGGCACCACCAGCGGGCCGGAGCTTTCCGGAGACATCTACATGGCGTGGCAGCGGCAGCGACAACTGGTCAACCAGTGGCTACAAGAGCAAGGCTGGCCCGAGTTGCAGCACTGCAATTGCTGCCAGAAAACCTGGGAGGAGGGACCCTACGGACGGGAGAAGCAGTTTTACGGCCCTCAACGGCAAAACCGCAACCGCCTCAGCAGTGATGCCATGGCCCGCTTCCTCCATGCCGTCATGGCGGGCGAGTTGATCTCCCCGGTGGCCAGCGCCCACATGCGTCAGCAGCTTCGGCGCTCCTTGGATTCCGAGGCCCGCCTGGCGGATCCTGAAAACCAGGTGGACGGCTTTCTTGGCGCAGACCTGCCTGAAGGCAGTCGGCTCTGGAGCAAGGCTGGCTGGATGAGTACCGCCCGGGCTGACGTGGCCTATATGGAAGTTCCCCAGCGACGGCCTACCCTTGTGGCAGTGCTGGGGGAGGGGGCATCCAGCGCGGACGACCGCCACTGGCTACCGGAACTCATGACCAAGCTGCTGACGGCCTGCTGAACGGGGCCTGTAACAGATTGACCTTCTCCCTGTAGCCTCATCCTGACCTGGATTCTAGCCTGGACTGGTCACCTTCCCCCGCTTGCCTGATTTCCGCTGTGATGAGTGCTGTGGACACTGCTCCCCTGAACCACAACAATGCGAATGCTCCCACGGCAGGGGGGTTGTTAAGCGAGAACGGCATCAACAAGATGGCCAAGGTGGAAGCGCTCAAGCTGGCGAGTGACCACTTGCGGGAGCCCCTGGCCAGCGAGCTGGAAAACGATGAGTCCCGTTTTAGCAACGGGGCTGTTCAAATCCTGAAGTTTCACGGGAGTTATCAGCAAAGCAATCGCGACCATCGGCACAGGGATTGGAGCATGATGCTGCGGCTGCGCTCTCCCGCTGGACGCATTCCTGCCCAGCTTTATCTGGCCCTCGACGAGCTGGCGGATCGTTATGGCAACGGCACCCTGCGGGCCACCACACGCCAGACGTTTCAGTTGCACGGTATCCCCAAGCAGGACCTGCGCATGGTCCTGGGAACCATTGTGCGCAACCTGGGTTCCACTCTCGCCGCCTGTGGCGATATCAACCGCAACGTCATGGCGCCAGCAGCTCCCTACACCACTGGTGGCTACCCCGCCGCACGACGGCTGGCGGATGACATTGCCGCACTACTGACACCACAGGCAGCTCTGGGAGCCTACCTGGATCTGTGGGTAGACGGGGACATGGCTTACCGCCTCCGCTCAACCGCCAAGGTCAGGAAAGTGAACCGTCAGCCTGCTCCTTCGGCCGTCCATAGCGGTGACGAACAGGAGCCGCTCTACGGCAGTCGCTACATGCCACGCAAGTTCAAGGTGGGGGTCACGGTTCCAGGGGACAACTCCATTGACATCCTGACCCAGGACCTGGGGTTCGTGATCTTCACCGACACCATGGGCAGGCTGGTGGGGGCCAATGTCCATGTGGGTGGTGGCATGGGGCGCACCCACAACAAGGAGGACACCTTTGCCCGCACTGCGGATCCGTTGGGATATGTGCAACGGCACCAGGTGCTGGCTCTGGTCAAAGCCGTTGTGGCCCTGCAGCGGGACCACGGCGATCGCCAAAGTCGTCGCCACGCCCGCCTCAAGTATCTGGTTCACGATCGAGGCATGGATTGGTTCAAGGCCTGCCTCTCCAACTATTTCCACGGGGACATCCGGCCCCTGCGCAAAGAGCCCACCCGGAAGCTGGAACACTACCTGGGCTGGCAACGTCAGGGGGATGGTCTGTGGTTTGTTGGCCTGCCCGTGATGACGGGGCGTGTGGCCGGTCCCCTCAAAGACACCCTGCGAGAACTGGTGCAGCGTTACCGATTGGAGTTGCGTGTTACCCCCAATCAGGACATCCTGCTCTGCGGGATTGCCTCCAACCGGAAGCGGGACATTCAGGACCGTTTGGATGCCGTTGGCTTGCAAGAATCAGCCCTGGTGGAACCCACCGCATCCCATGGACTTGCCTGCCCTGCCCTGCCCACCTGTGGCTTGGCCATCACCGAGTCGGAGCGTACGTTTCCCGATGTGCTGGCCCGTTTTGACGCACTGCGCCGAAGCCTGGGCATTCAACAACCCCTGTTGATCCGCATGACCGGCTGCCCCAACGGTTGTAGCCGGCCCTATATGGCCGAGGTGGGCTTGGTGGGCAGTGCAGCAGGTCACTATCAACTCTGGCTGGGGGGCACCCCTGGTCTCACCACCCTGGCCCGTCCTGTTCTGGATCGCCTGCCCCTGGCGGATCTGGAAGCCGTCCTCCGCCCCTTGTTCAGCCACTGGGTCCGGACCGCAGCCAGCAAAAGTTTTGGCGCCTTTTGCCAGGACTACACCACCGAGCAATTGCAAGACCTGTTGGGGACCACCGGCTTTCCCCCTGCGGCGTAGGCGGGCAGGATCCCGTGTGACTTCCGGTCCCGTCCTCGGCCCCCACATGACGCCGGCGCCGCAGCGCGGCCCTGGGCAGCCTGGTTGGACATGTTCTTTCCTGGCCCTGTTGGCGGCTGCAAGATCCATGGCGCCACCTAAACTGGTGGTGTTGAGTCGAGCTGTGGGCCTGAGCGGGCCCCTACGCAAGGCAGGATGCCGGGTTACCGTGGAGTGGAGGATGCCCAATGATCAAGCCGGAAGCAACAAGCCTGTTGCGGATCGCAAGACGGGATCTTGTCGCCGCATCTTTCCTCCATGAGCCCCATGCATCAGAGGCAAGCTGGGGGTTATTGATTCATCAAGTCCTTGAGAAAGTTCTGAAGGCCTGGCTCGTGAATCTTGATGTGCCGGTACCGCCGGCTTACGATCTAAAAATTCTGATTCGTCTTCTGCATCAACAGAACGTGAATATAATCGAACTGGAAAATTTTACCGTCTTTAGTCAGTTTGCAGCGCAATGCCGCCATGAAAGTGATCCGGACCCTCTCCATCTCAACCGACGTTTTTGGGAAATGCGGGCAGAAGAGCTTGTGAACCACCTTTCCACCATGGCCAAGTAGTTGTTCGGTCGGCAGTGGTACCCGGCGCTCTGGACACCATGGGTCCACCGTGTCACGCTGGTTGCAGCAATATCAGTGCTTGTGGCTCCGGACTTTTGGCAGAAGAAACCGTGGTGGTGTCAGCCCTGGAGCATCCTGCTCACCGGTGTCGGCCTGCTGGTTGGCGGCTGGTGGATCACACAGCGTTGGTGGGTTGTGGTGGGGTTGGGTTGTCCCGTTGTTGCCTGGTGGTGGCTGTTTCTGGTGCTGGCCCCCCGGTTCGAAGCGCAGCAGGGAGGCGGGTCGAAGAAAAAGTGAGTCGAGAGGCGTGATGTTTTGTCAACAACGGCCATGGGGGTGTCTTCACTTGTGCCTGCGTTGATCTTATTATTCGTTCATCGCAAGAAGCAACATGCTCACAATGGACGCCAAAAGTCGATGGCTGGTTGTTTTTGTGATGGCAACTGCAAGTCTTGCTGCTGCTTGTCGCCGCCCTGGCGTGACACCCGTGGGTGAGCAGCCCATCAACGGTGGACTTCTCATTCCTGCTGAGCAGATGTCCGGGGAAAGCACTGCGGCAACGGATGATGATCCGGTACTCAAGATCGGTGTTGTCACGGATATTGGCAAGCTTGACGATCGAGGCTTTAACCAGCTCGCCTGGGAAGGGGCACAGCAAGGCGCAGCGGCAATTGGTGGTGAAGCGAGTTATATCGAGAGTGAATCAAAGGAAGACTATGGGAGAAACATCAATACCTATGTGGAGCGTGATGTTGATGTGATTGTCACCGTTGGCTTTGCCCTGGGGGAAGCCACCACTGCTGCGGCCAAAGACCATCCGCACATCATCTTCATTGGCGTTGACCAGGACCAGCGTGAGACGCTCCCCAACCTGGCGGGACTCGCCATCCCTGCCGATCACTCCGGTTTTCTCGCTGGCGCCCTGGCCGGGATGCTCACACGGTCCAATACCGTTGCCGCCGTTCTGGGCACGGACAGGATTCCTCCGGTGGTGGCGTTCAAGGAAGGCTGGGAGAGCGGCGCCCGCTACACCAATCCCGATGTGAAGACCTTCGCGAAGTACCATCCGGGTGCGCTGAACGTGGTGTTTAACGACCCCGACTGGGGCGCCGCCACAGCACGGGAGTTCCTGGATCAGGGGAGCGACGTGATCTTTGCCGCTGCCGGCAATACGGGCAACGGCGCCCTGGTGGCTGTGGCCGAGGCGGAAGGGGCCTACTGCATTGGTGTGGATGCCGATCAATGGCAAACCCTGCCTGAAGCAAGATCATGCCTGGTGACCAGCGCCTTGCGATTCATTGGTCCCGGTGTTGCCGAGTTGATCACGGCAGTTCATAACGATGAATTTTCCGGTGGCAACACCATCGGCGACGTGGGCCTGGCGCCCTTCCATGACTTTGATGCCGTGGTCACGGAGCCAATGCGCGATACCCTGGACGCGGTATTGACGGGTCTCAAGGATGGCAGCATCACAACCGGTTATGGGCCATCCTGATTGACCCTGGCCCGGTTGTGGGCAAATTGGGACAACGACCGGGGCCATGGTCAGGCCATGGCATAGTCCTCGATGTTGGCCCGCAGATGACGCAGACTGGCCATACAATCTTTCTCCAGCTTGCGCACCCGGTCACGGCTGATGTTGAGCACCCGACCAATGCCTGTGAGACTCATGGGTTCATGCTCGCCAATGCCATAGCGCATTTTGATGACTTCGCACTGCAAGTGCGGCAGTCGGCCCAGGATGGCTTCAATGTCATTCTTGAGGCATTCACCATCCACGACTTCATCGGGGGCAGGGCCTTCATCGCAGAGCAGTTCCTGCAGGGCAGTGTCGTCTCCATCCCCAACCCGTAAATCCAGACTCACGGGTTGACGCGCACGGCAGATGATGTCCTTGACTTCACTGGTGAGGGTATTGACCTCGTCTTCGGAGCGCTTGAGGGCGCCGGCAAGCTGGGCCATGGTGGGTGCGTGCCCCAGTTCTCTGTTGAGGCGGACAATGAGTTCGTGGACGATACCGTCCTGCTCTTCATCCAGGGCAACGGCGGCGGAGAGTTCCACCACGGTGGGTGTGCGTCCCAGTTGCTGGCTCAGTTCCCGCTGGCTTTTCTTCAGGCGGTTGAGAACGTCCGTAATGTGAATCGGTAAGCGGATGGTGCGGCTCTTTTCCGAAATGGCCCGGGTAATGCCCTGACGGATCCACCAATAGGCATAGGTGGAGAACTTGTAACCCCGGCTGGGATCAAACTTTTCTACGCCCCGCACCAGGCCGATGGTGCCTTCCTGGATCAGGTCCAGGAGTTCCATATTGCGCTTGGTGTACTTCTTGGCCACGGACACCACCAGGCGCAAGTTGGCGGAGACCATCCGCTCCTTGGCGCGACGACCGCTGCGGAGGCGACGTTGCAACTGGGCAGGTCTCAGCCCCGCAGCCTTGGCCAGCTCCTCCCAGGTGGGGGCAACGCCGGTGTCCTGTTTGAGCTGGGCCTCCAGTGCTTCCAGATGCATGAGGTCCTGCACCTGACGACCCAACGTGATTTCCTGTTCATGACTCAGCAGGGGGACGCGGCCAATGTCCCGTAGATAGGAGCGCACCAGATCGGCATCGGCAGATGATTGACCGGTGGATGGGGCTGAGGAGGATGAGGTGGCGGTCATGTCCTGTTCATGGCTGGGCAGAGGGGAACGGCCTGTGGGCCGTCGGGAGGAGCGCACCGGATGGGCACTGGCGGTTGGTTGACCGGTGAATGGGGAGGTCGAGATGGCCAGAACCATGGGTGACGTAAGCTGCTCCGAATTGTGCGCAAATCCTAACCTTAAGAACCGTAAAGAAGATCACGGATTTTCCCGTTTTCAGAAAATTTAAGTAGAAGTGCTTACCCAACTGCAGGTCGGTGAATCTCTCACGCTAGCGAGCTCCACGGTGGTACTGAAGAGGAACGTCCTGGGGATGTTACACCGCGGGCCTCAAGCCACAGGCAGCAGCAACCTGGAGGCCAGTTGCAGATAAACGAACACCCCCGCCACGTCCACCACCGTCGTAATGAAGGGGGCCGACATCAAGGCCGGGTCAAAGCCCAGACGACGAAACAGGAGGGGCAGCAAGGAGCCTGCCGTTGCCGCCATGGTGGCAATGGCCAGCAAACTCCCCCCCACTGCCAGGGCCACCTGCTGCGGATAGCCCAGAACCCAGGCCACCAGACCGACAATGACGGACAGCAGCAAACCCAGTAGCGCCCCGGCAGCACTCTCCCGCAACACGGATTGCCAAGCTCCGACGGCCTGAATTCGCCTTGTGCTCAGACCACGGATGACCACCGTGGAACTTTGGGCACCCACGTTGCCGCCGGTGCCAATGAGCAGGGGAATGAAGGCTGCAAGGGAAACATATTGAGACAACACTGCACCCTGGGCAGCAATCACGGAGGCGGTGCCCACGTTGGCCAGTAGCAGCACCAGCAGCCACACGAGCCGGCGGCGGGCCACCTGCAGCAGATTGATCTGAAAGTAGTCGTCTTCGTCCGTGGTCTGGATGCCGCCAGCGGCATAGAGATCCTCCGTGGCCTCCTGTTCAATCACGTCAATGACGTCATCCACGGTGACGATCCCCACCAGCCGGGCCTCACGATCCACCACCGGTAGCGCCAGGAAGTCGTAGCGCTGGATCCAGCGCGCCGCTTCCTCCTGGTCCACTTCCGTGGTCAAGGACACCACCTCCCTGGTCATGGCCTCGGCCACCAGCAACTCCGGCTCGGCCGTGACCAGCTCCCGCAAGGACAGAGTTCCCGTCAGGCGACTGAAACCGTCGGTGACGTAGAGGGCGTAGACGGTTTCCGTCTCTCGCGCCCGACGGCGCACCACGTTCAAGGCTTCCGCCGCCGTCTGCTGCTGCTTGAGGGCGATGAACTCCGTCGTCATGAGCCGGCCCGCCGTGCCGGGGGCATAGCCCAGTAATTGAGCCGTAACGCGGCGCTCTTCCGGGCTCAGTTGCTGCAGCAGGCGCCGCACCACCTTGGCCGGCAATTCGTCGAAGAGACGCACCCGGTCATCCGGCGCCATCTGCTCCACCACCTCCAACACCTCGTTGGAGCGCAGGGTCTCCAAAAGGGTCTGCTGCACCAACGGTTCCAGATCCTCGTAGACCTCAATGGCCAGATCCTTGGGCAGGAGCCGAAAGCCCAGCGCCTGTTGGGCGGTGGGCAGGGTGCCGATGGCTTCGGCAATGTCCACGGGTTGGAGGGGTTCCAGAAGATGTTTGGCACGGTCGTAACTGCCGTCTCGCAGCAGCACAGCCAACTGCTGGGCAACCTGCTCGGAGACACTGGGGCGGTTGCTGGTCATGCCCCTTGGGTCCACAGGCAGTAACAGTTTACGGGCGCTGCTGCCCCTGGCCCGGCAGTTGACCCAGCCAGGCCATGGTGAGTCCGACCGTCAGACCCAGACCCAGCCAGAGCAAACCCGTTACGAATCCTTGCTGCTGCAGTTTCTCGGTCACCAGCATCCAGGAGGAGAAGGTGGTGAGTGATCCACAAAATCCCGCCCCCAGCAGCAACTGGAGCCCCTGACGGGAGGGGGGCCAGGTCACCAGCCAGCCCAGCAGCCAGCTACCCAAACCGTTGACCAGAACGTCGGATCCCCCGGGAGGCAGGTAAGGGCCCAGTTGGACAGCAGCCTGCCAGCGCAACAGGGCGCCGGGAACAGCCCCCGCCGCCACCAACAGGACCCGCCGCATCTCGTCGGCAGCCATGGTGTGCCTGGCACTCATGGGGCCAACGCCTCCCCCAGGCCCAGGCCCAGGGTCAAGAGGCTGTAGCCGCCTACGACGCTGACTCCGGCCAGGCCCAGCGCTTCTTGCCGGTGACCGGTTCTCAGCAGGAGGGTCACGTCCACCATCAGGGTGGAGAAGGTGCTGAGGCTTCCAGCAAAACCCACCCCCAGCCAGAGCCACAACTCCTCCTGGGGATGGCGCACCAGCAAGCCTGCCAGCAATCCCAAGGCGCCGGACGCCATGACGTTGACCGCCATGGTGGCCCAGGGAGCGCCGGCTTGTCCCGGACGTTGGTGCTGGTGGCGGCGGCCTGCCCAGTAGGGGGACCACTGTCGCACCAGCCACCAGCGCAGACCGGCACCCGGAGCAGCCCCCAGGGCCACCAGTAGAGCACCGCCGACGGATTGGGATTCAACCACCGCTGACGGTGATCTCCACACGGAGGCGTTCCTGGCCGCCCAATGTACCGATGGAGACGTGCAGGGGACTCCCCGACAAGGACTCCAGCGTCTCCAGCAGGTGGCGCAGGTGGGGGGTGCCGTCACCGCTTTCCAGCCAGAGGCGCTCATGAAGATCACCCATCCGCTGCCAACTGCGGTTCAACTGGCTGGCAGCCTGCTCAACCTGCCGGGCATGGCGCAGGATTTCCGCCAGGATTCCCAGCACTTCCAAGCGCTGGGCTTCCCCCATGGCTTTGTCCAGGTTCAGGGAACCGTCCTCCCGCAGTGTGTTCAAAGCCAGGGCGGCATCCAGAACCGTGGCCATGCTGCGGGCCGTTTGGGTGGTGGCTTTGACGGCATCCAGCTCCGGTGTGGCCGCCAACGCCTGGCGCAACTGCTCCTGCTGCTCCTTCGGCAGGCGGGCCAACTCCTTCACGAGGGGAGCCACCGCCCTGGGGGGCAAGACCTGCGCCTGGGTGCGTTGGCGAACCTCGTCCGGCAAGAGCACGCTGCTGGCCGCAGTGAACTCATCATCCAGGCGCTTCACCTGATGCCGGGTGATCCGTTCGCCTTCATTGGCTGCGGTGTTGACCAACTGCTGTACCGGTGGTGCCGCTTTGGCGGTGGCCAGAAAGGCGGGTTTGGAAAAGTTGTTGACACAGGCGGGATCCAGACTGCCCTCGGCAACAAGGTTATCTGCGGAGTCAGCCAGTTGAATCAAGCTATAGGCATGGCTTTTGCTGATGTCCCGCTCCCGCAACCACTGCACAAACGTAAACGTGCCGTCCCGGTTCCGGCCGTGGCGCTTGCCGCGATCCCGAATGCGCCGCAGAATCCTTCCCCGCCAGATCTCCGTCTGCAGGTCAAACCGGTCGCAAACAGACCAAGCCTGATCCACTTTTTGCAGGAACTCCGTCTCACTCGGATCATCCGCCTCGGGATCCGGCAGGTCCAACGCATGAAGAGCTGCTTCCAGGGAACCAGGGGCTACGGACAAGACGACGTGGTGCAATCGAGAAGGCCTAGGATAGCCAATCTCTTAGCCTTGTTTGTCGTGGGTACCCATGGATCCGGTCCTGTTCTGTTTCCACGGGGGCTCAGGCTGTCGCTGGTGACGGCAGGTTTAGGGTTCTGCCTTGCCGCCCCGGCTCCGGCGCTTGTTCCTTATGTCTACATTCCCAGGGAAGAGGAGCTTGAAGCCTCGGCACTGAGCATTGCCCAGGCCGCTGCCCAGGTGTTACAGAACGGTCAACTGGAAGATGCCGCCAACCTGGCTGATTTGTCTGTCCGTCTTCTGCCCTCCAATCCCCGGAACTGGTTGTTGTTGGCGGAAGCCCGGCTACGCAACCGGGATTCTGCATCAGCCAAAGAGGCCCTGGCCCAAGCCAAACTTCTGGATCCCGACAATGCCGGGGTCTGGTTTGCCGAGGCCTCCCTCGCCATGGCCGACGACGACTTTGCCAATGCAGAAACCTTGATCCGCAAGGGTCTCGATCTGGATCCGGAGAATGCCAACGCCTACTTCGATTTGGGCAACGCCCTCTTTTTGCAAGGGCAAGGGGAGGAAGCCTTGGCGGCATTCCAGGAGGCTGCCGCCAAGCAGGACAACTTCTGGGCGGCTATCAACAACCAGGGTCTCGTACTCTACGAGGCGGATCAACTCGAGGCGGCCATGGAGAGCTGGCGCCAGGCCATCGCCATCAACGACCAGGTGGCAGAGCCGGAATTAGCCCTGGCCGCCGCCCTCTACAACCATGGAGATCAGCAGGAGTCCACCATCGGCATGGCCATTCGCGCCTTGGATCGGGAGCCGGAGTATGTGGAAGAAGATTTCCAGGAAAGTCAGCTATGGGGAGAGAAGCTGCGGGTTGCGACCCGGGAGCTGTTTACGGATTCCCGCTTGCAGAACGCAGTGGAACGGGCGCGCGCCATTGCCAGGTTACGACGCCTGGAAAGGGACGATACAACACCGTCGCCGGAACAGGACGAGCTTGAAGAGGACATGCCTGAAGAGGACAACACCCTTCCCTGAAAGAAAGCGCTCGGCCTTTCCTTAGGCTAAGCCGAATCCGTGATCCAGCGGCATGGTCAGTGATCGCATCTTCCCCACCTCATTGCGGGAGGAGATGGAGCGCTCGTACTTGGAATACGCCATGAGCGTGATCGTGGGACGCGCCCTGCCCGACGTGCGAGACGGCTTGAAGCCCGTGCAGCGGCGCATTCTCTATGCCATGCATGAGTTGGGTTTGACGCCGGAGCGTCCTTTCCGCAAGTGTGCCCGGGTGGTGGGTGATGTCCTGGGGAAATACCATCCCCACGGTGAAACAGCAGTCTACGACGCCCTGGTGCGTCAGGTGCAGACCTTCACCAGCCGCTACCCGCTGCTGCAAGGCCACGGCAACTTCGGTTCGGTGGACGACGATCCGGCGGCGGCGATGCGTTATACGGAAACCCGCCTGGCGCCTCTGTCCCATGGGGCACTGCTGGGGGAGCTGGCAGAGGCCACGGTGGACTTCACACCCAATTTCGACGGGTCTCAGCAGGAACCTGCAGTTCTGCCTGCCCAACTGCCCATTCTTCTGCTCAACGGCTGCACCGGCATTGCCGTAGGCATGGCCACCAACATCCCCCCCCACAACCTGGGGGAAGTTGTGGATGGCCTTGTAGCCCTCCTGCGCAACCCCCAACTGAGTGATGAAGCACTGTTGCAACTGATTCCCGGTCCCGACTTTCCCACGGGCGGGGAAATCCCTGTGGGCACTGGCCTGCGGGAGGTCTACATGCAGGGGCGGGGCAGCATTCCCCTGCGTGGGGTGGCCCATCTGGAAGCCGTCCAACCCGGCAAGGGTCGTCACCGCCGTCATGCCGTTGTGGTGACGGAACTGCCCTACCAGCTCAGCAAGGCCAACTGGATTGAAAAGCTGGCGGATCAGGTCAACGATGGTCGCGTCAGTGGAATTGCCGACATCCGTGACGAGAGCGACCGGGAAGGCCTGCGGGTGGGGATGGTGGGCCGGACGTTGTGTTGCAGGAGTTGTTCCGCCGCACCGCCCTGCAAAGCAACTTCGGCGCCATTCTTCTGGCCCTGGTGGATGGCAAACCTACCCAGTTGAGCCTGCGGCGGACGCTTGAGATTTTTCTGGAATTCCGCGAGCAGACCACACTGCGACGCTATCGCTTTGCTCTGGGCAAAATCGGGCAGCGGCTGGAGGTGGTCAAAGGGTTGCTGGAAGCCCTGGCCCAACTGCAACACGTGATTCTGCTCATCAGCCAGGCGTCGGAAGCGGCGCGAGCGGCGGCGGTACTGCAAGTGCAGCTCGGTCTCAGCCCGATCCAGGCAGAGGCTGTGCTGGCCATGCCCCTGCGACGTCTGACCGGGCTGGAGCGGCAAAGTCTGGACACGGAACGGCAACAACTGGAGGCGGAGCAGGCGCGACTCCAAGTTCTTCTGGACGACCGCAACAGCAGGGTTAAAGCACTGATCCGGCAACTGCAACACCTGCGCAAGTGCTACGCCACACCCCGCCGCACCCGACTCCTGGGCCAGGTTGTCCCCGGTGCGCCGTCCCGCTCCACTGAACCGGCCCGTTCCGGACAGCAGCCATCGGCCCGTGTCGCCATTCCGGAGGATGGGCAACTGCTGGTGCAGGCTGACGGGCAGCTACGTCTGGCTTCTCCCCTGGCCGTATCCCGACTCAACCTGGAGCAACCGGCGCCCCTCGCCAGCCAACCTCAACCGCCCCGTTGTCTCGTTCCCGTGCAGCCTGAGCCCCGACTGGTGGTGTTCAGCGCCATGGGACGGATCGCCAACCTCCGCTGGGAACGAGTAGCGCCTCAACCGCAAGCCTTGGCCCGCTTTCTCCCCGAGAAGCTGGGGGGGCAGGTGGATCGTCCGGTTCAGTTGGCGTTGCTGGGTGGTTCCTCCACTGCCGCGGGGGTGGCCTTGCTGAGTTGTGACGGCCGTTGTCGCTGGCTCAAGGCTGCTGTTGTTACGGAGTTGGCGGCGCGGGCGCAGAACTCCGGTCGTACGGTCATCCTGTTCAAGTTACGTCCGGGACGGACACTCTGTCGGGCGGCGCCCTGCCCGGAAAGCGCGGTGGCTCTGGTGGTGGCCACCAGTTGCGGCCGCCTGCTGCGCCTTGACGTAACCCCGGATCTCCTGCAAGAACTGGACAGCCCTGCCGGTGCGTCCCTTTTACGGTTGCTCCCCCGTGAAACCATCGTGGGCGCCGCCTGTTGTGGGGACACCAGCCAGTTACTTCTGGCCACACGCCATGGTCGGCTCAAACGGCTGCCCGTTGAGCAATTGGCGCCGAACCGCCGCGGCGACCTGGGCCAGATCGGCCTGCGTTTCCTGGAGCGTAGCGACAGCCTCCTGGGTCTGTGGCCCGTGGCGGATCATCCCTGCTTCACCCTGTTGACAACGGATCACCGCAGTTGTCGCTTGCCCTGGGAACAAGCACCGGTGCAGGAGTGCAGTGGTGCGGGAGAATCCTTGCTGCCAGCGGGGGTGGAATTGACGGACGTCATCATCCTGGCTGAGACTGCACAGCTTCCCGCCCCCTGAACAACCGCAGCCACCAGTACGCCAGCCTGCAACCATGAACTCCAATGGGGTGGGCAGTGCCATGATGGGGGCCTGGATCGGTCGCTGCAATAAGGGACAGGTGTGGCTGGTGGCTTTAGCCTTGCTCATCGGACTGGGAAAGCATCGAGGGCGCCACGAAAAATCACCGTTTCCCCACCTGAACAAAAGGTTGTCCAATTTTTGGGGCTTATGTAGGATAGTGCCCAAAGACAAGAAGGCAGGTCAACCCTGCCTCCCATGGGCACTATCCTAAGGAAAATAGAATAGAAAAGAAATGTTCTTTAGTCATTGATGAAAATATTTTGTAAGTAAAATGAATACTCTATCATCATCATATACACCATTATAAGGTTGCAGTAAAAATTTGGAAATATGTTCTCCACATTTAAATTGCTTAAATTCAAAATAGCAAGTTATTAATAAACCTCCTTCACGTCTACCCTTTTCACTTCCTACACAATGACCATTTGTCCATGGGTCAGAGATTTCTTTGCACACATTTACTGAAAAATTATGTAAAGAATCTTTGATAGTTTGAGCATGAACAGGCGAAGCAATAACAGCAATAATAGCAGATGCGGAAAGAATTTGCTTAAACATGAATGAAAATAAAATGGGAAGGCGTAGAGTCCCGCCACTAATAAAGGTGACGAGGGTCAGAGAAGAAAAGCGAGAAAATGAAACCATGGAAAGAAACAAGCAATCTCAAAATCTTACGATACGACACAGACTCATTGGTTAGTGTATTTACAAACTGTCATAATACTAGATTGTTAAGATTTGTTACAATGAGCCACAATACTTTATTTAGGTAAATAAGAATAGGACTAGTCGAAACCACATTACCAATGGCCATCAACGTTCTCCAAGCTGCCAAGCACCTTTGCGAAAAGTCTCAATGGAAATATACCAATTTAGAATTACAAAAACTTCTTTATATTAGTCATATGTTTTATCTGGGAACTTATAATAAACCTTTAATTGATGGAACTTTTCGAGCATTGAAATATGGGCCTGTTCATTATAAATTGTATGATAAATTAAAATATTATGGAACTGAACCAATAGAACAACATATATTTAATGATATAGAAGATTTGGATTTTAATAAGTATGGAAAAGAGATTAAAATATTAGATTTAGTAGGAAGTCATTTTCCACCTGGATCAGGAGCAAAATTAATAAGTATTACACATTTTCCTGGTGGAGCATGGGAAAGAAATTATAAATATGATAGGAATATATTTCCTACTTTCTAATAAAGATATTCAAGAAGAACATTTACTTCGACGAAATAAAGTTTCAGGAGTAAAACAATGACAAATGATGAAAATCAATCTAAAAATGATTCTAATGAATTATTAGATCAATTTAAAAAACTATATACATCTGAAACAGATGAAAAAAATAAAGAAGCAGATTTAGAAAAAATTGAAGAAGATATAAGCAAAAATACTAATAATATAAAAGAAATTAAAAAATAATATTAAAGAATTAAATGAAAATGTTAATCGTATGCGTTTAGAAGTAGATGTAAATTTAATATCATGGTTTAAGCCTGCTATTTTATTTTCAACAATTAGTATAGGAATTACGATTTTTGGTTTAATAATAGGAAAATATCATAATTTAATTCAACGCATAGATAGACTTTATTTATCTTCTCCATATAAACAACCTAATCTTTTACAAAAGAAAATCAAACTATCCAAAATTCAACTCAAGATATACAACAAAAAGATATACAAGAATAAATTAATATCAAGTTTTTAATGACTTATTGTTTGAATATTTTACTTTTAAGGCAGTTTTGAGATTTACTTGCCTTGGAGAAATACACTTAAGAATAAAATCGACTTCACTGACCCCTTGACAAACTGCCGTACTTAGTCTATACTGATTCCCAGTTATTAGACTTAAGAGTATGAACCGTCGTGGGCCTGGCAAAGCTCATCGCAGTGGCATCACCTTAATGCAACTGATACAGAAGTTTCCGGATGATGCAACTGCTGAAACATGGTTTGTTCATGCTCGCTGGCCCGAAGGTATTATCTGCCCACATTGTGGTTCTTCCAATGTCAATCCTAATGCTAAGCATCCATCTATGCCATATCGTTGTCGTGAAAGAAATTGTAGAAAACGTTTCAGCATCAA
>MKWU01002942.1_pt1 | contig 23715 bp, 15 predicted proteins | sample 809101 | NCBI WGS metagenome assembly MKWU01 (sample SAMN05860141, study PRJNA318959) | sponge metagenome | host: Aplysina aerophoba | place: Slovenia: Piran, Adriatic Sea, Gulf of Piran | collected 2013-05-07 | reverse complement strand
TGTCAGAGACGCAGATAACCGCGCAAATCTGGTCTCGAAGCACAACAAATTTCCCTCAATCTTCCCGCATTCAGGAGCCGATAAGTTCACCCATTCGCAAATTCTTGGGGTTTTGACACGGGCACTAGGTAGGAAACGTCGGTACTTGCCTTGCGGATATAGACTGGAAAGCCATTGAGACCGAGGACTTGTGCGCGTTTGATTTCGCTATCCCAGTACGCACCTTTGACGAGCCGGATCATGATATGCCGATCCAACAGGCCAGCCAGTTCGTAGAACCAGTCGATAACGTACGGCGCGCGCTTGCAATAGGCCTGTACGACAACCCCGAAGCCGTCCCAGCCCGAGAGTGCGGAATCCGCGAGCACCGCTTCGATCACGCCGAGAGAAAGGTCGAGACGCTCCGCATCCTCCGCATCGACTGTCAGGCCGATCCCGGCTGATCTGGCGAGCAGCGCGAGCGAGCGCAGGCGTGCGACGAGCTCAGTCATCACCCGTTCCCGTTGCCCGAACTCGTACCGGGCATGCAGCGCCGAAAGCTTGACCGACACGCCCGGCCTGTCATAAAGGCCCAGATCTCGACCCAGATCGGCTAGAGCGCCGATCGAGTCGGAATAGGCAACGTAGTGCCGGTGGGCATCCGCTTCGGTCCTGGCCGCCTCACCCAGCATTCCGTAGGAGAAGCTGTAGCCTTTCGACTCCATCGAGACTGCCCGGTCTTTGGCCTCGCGCATGTCACGTCCGAACACGAAGTGACGCCCCATCTCGCGCATTGCATGGGCGACAGCGGCGCGGATAACCGGCTCCCCAAGACGCCTGATCGCTTCGTGCGGTACGCCGGCCAATCCATGTTCCGACTCGCTAAGCACCTTCCCGGTCAGCAGCAGCGCCCAGGTGGAGGCATTCACGAGCGGCGAACTGGAGTGCCCGAGATGGGCTGCCCAGTCCGATGTGCCGATCTTGTCTTCGATCAGCGAATCGATGGTTTCTGTATCCGGAACCCGCAGCAGCGCCTCGCCAAGGCACATGAGTGCCACGCCCTCGCGGGTCGACAGCCCGTATTCCGTGAGAAAACCCTGCATGATCGAGGGTCTGGACCTTGCCCGGATAGTGCGGATCAGATCGATTGCGCACGTGACAATCGCTCGCCGCTCCTCAGGGGTGAGCCGTGCGGCAGCGATCCTGTCGGGGAGCGCACCTGTCTCCTCTTCGAGGATTGCCGCACGCATTGAGACGCGAATGTCCGAAAGGCGGCATGGCCTGTGGGTCATGGTGATACCCGAATCGCTGGACAGGCTCCTATCCGGCATGGAACCCCAAGTCTGGAGAGGCAAAGCAGGTCACTACGTTGGCATGCTGATCGGTGTTAAACACGCGGCGAAGAATGGCGCGCCCATGAACCAGATGCACTCACCGAGCCTGCCGGAAACCATGACTGCTCGACTGCAATCCGCCTGGGGTGAGGACTACGAACGTTGGCCGTGCCGCAATCTCTCGGCCAGGCGCCATCACTGCTTCTAGATTAACCGGGTCTACTTCCTATCCCGCCCCAGGAATGATAAGTACCGCCTGTGGTTGAACATCGGTGGCCTGCGGCCTGTCGTTGATGCTCTTGTCACATTGGAAAGCGGCACCGTCCGCACGGAGGTCCCAATCGGAACGTGTCCCGGAATATCGGTAACCTGCGTCAGCACATGGCACGCCTTGAAAGTGCGGTCTTAGTGTTCTTACAGTTGGTCAATCTCCGGACAGAATTCGTGGTCGCCCGTGAACGGGAGACGTGAGCATGACGGCCGTTCAGACTCGCCGCCGTTTGTTGGCTGGATTGGCGGCGCTCCCCACCGTGTCCCTGGTCCCGGACGCTCGAGCCGACAGCGAAACGGACGTTGTTGTGATCGGCGCCGGTGCCGCCGGACTGGCCGCCAGTCGTGAGCTGCGCCGGAACCAACTGCGGGTCACGACCTTGGAAGCTCGGAACCGGATTGGAGGTCGGGCCTATACCGACCATGAGATTTTCGGTGTGCCCTATGACACCGGGGCGCACTGGCTGCAGGGCGGCAACCGCAATCCCTTTCTGCGGTCTGCAGAGCGGGACGGCTTCACCGTCTACCCGGCACCCGATAACGAGATCGTGTACATCGGGAACCGCGAGGCCACCGACGCTGAGTATGCGGCCTTTGACCTCGCGCGCCGGACGACCCTGGCCGCTATCTCGGCTGCCGGACGCCGAGGCCGCGATGTCAGCCCTGCCGAAGTGGTTCCGGACACCGGGGAATGGCATGATCTGGTGCACTTCTCCATAGGCCCCTATGAGGAGGGTAAAGACTATGACGGCTTTTCCTGCCTGGATTGGTGGGAGTCCGGAGGCGGCGCGGATCGGTATTGCCGGGAAGGCTACGGCGCCCTTCTGGCACACAGCGCCCGCGACATCCCCGTGCACCTGTCGACTCCGGCCACAACCGTCGACTGGAGCGGTAACGGCGTCGTTGTTTCGACCGAATCCGGATCAATCCGGGCGCATGCCTGTTTGGTGACCACCTCTACCGGGGTATTGGCCGCCGGGTCGATCCGCTTCAATCCTGTCTTACCTGTAGAGAAACAGGAATCCTTCGCCAAGATCAGCATGGGTTTCTATGACCACGTCGCCCTGCTGTTCTCAGAGAACATCTTTGGGACCGAAGCTGACGGGTATTTCTTCTACAACGCCGATACTCACGGCGCACAGTCGCCAGCGCTCACTGGCTTCCTGACCAACGTGTCCGGCACCCCCCTGACCCTCGCGGATGTCGGCGGCAACTTCGCCCGCGAGCTTGAAGTGGCCGGTCGGGACGCTGCCATTGACTTTGTCCGTGGCGAGCTACGCCGCCTCTTCGGCACAGGAGTAGACCGCTATATCGTCGGTGCGGACTTCGTGCCTTGGGGCCTGGATCGTTGGACTCGCGGCGCCTACGCCTCGGCCGAGCCTGGCGCGTATGCGCTACGGCGGGTGCTGCGGCAACCTGTCGGTGATCGGATCTGGTTCGCTGGCGAGGCATGCAGTCCGGCGCATTGGGCCACAGTGCACGGTGCTCAGAGGACTGGCCAAGATGCTGCGCGCGATATTTCCAGGCACCTTTCAGGCATCTAAATGGGCTGGCTCGCGGAATAGCGATTCTCTTTGAGCGCAGCCTTCACGTCGCCGGCAGTATCCGTGCCGTGCGCCTCAAGCTACGCCTGGACATTTTCTTCGTGGTCTCAAGACGTTCCTTCGTGTCAGGTTCTTGCGAGTCTGCGTCGGGTCGACGCTTCAAGCACGCCCCCTAATCCGCCAGCGCAAACCCGTGCTGCTTGCGATGGTGAGGACCGTCGTATCTCTGGGTCGACTTGAACTTCTCGTGCCTGCCGTCCCCCGCCACATCGGCAACTTGGGACAGCAACACCGCCTTCTTGTCATCACTCATTGGGTCGAAGTTGCGCCCTATCTTGATCTCGGCCAGGAGTTCGTCCATCGAAAGGATGCCCACGACCAGCGAAGAAACCGGCTGGCTGAGCGCATACCGCCGACATTGCTCGTGGGTCACGGAAGTGTTCGTCGGGATTTCGCCCCTGATGCCGCCGCCGAGACTCTTCATGCCCAGAACGCCGACATCGCGCGCGAGACAGACCGGAATGGCCTCTTTCTGGAAACTCCGGTAGTGGGCGTCCATGACGTTGATCGGCATCTGGGCGGCGTCCCAGTCATAGGGCTTGTTGAGCATCTTGATGTGAATGTTTGGATCCTTGTGCCCGGTAAAGCCGATGTAGCGGACCTTGCCCGCCTTTTGGGCCTCCATTGCCGCCTTCAGGCCGCCCTTGTCGAACACCCAGTCCGGATCGGAATCGTAGACGATCTCGTGGAACTGCCACAGGTCGATCCGATCCGTCTTCAGGCGGCGCAGGCTGTCATCGAGGTTGCTCATCGAGCCCTCGTAGTCGCGCTCGCAGTTCTTGGTCATCAAGAAGACATTGTCACGCTTGCCCGGCGCCGAAAGCGCCCGGCCCATGATCTCCTCGGACCCTCCGTCGAAATAGTCCCACGCGTTGTCGAAGAAGGTCATGCCCTCGTCAATTGCCGCATGCATGATCCGGACGGCTTCGTCCTTGTCCTGGACCGCGCCGATATGCCAGCCGCCCAGGCACAGGATCGAGACCTGCTCGTCAGTGCGCCCGAGCCTGCGCGTTGGCAGGCCGTTGGGGCTGTCTTGCTGCGCAAGGGCCTGCTGGGCCATGGCAACTGCCGCGGCACTCCCGAACATTCCCTGGAAGAACGAGCGACGAGTTGCATCGAGCGTCATTAGGCCTACCTCCCTGAGCCGGACCGGCGATGCCTCATGGTATCCGATTTGGGGGCGCGCGGGCAGGCCTGCACCGATGATCGAACGAGCCGTCGGGCGCGCCGATCAAGAGCGACGCCTGCCGCGGCATCATTGCGTGCCGCCGCTCCGCAATGCTGTAATCCACTGAATGCGTTTCCACCACGTCTGCACCTACGTAGGAGCCGGAGCGAAGTTTGCCCGATGAAGGTCGCCCGCGCCATAGCCAAGACGCTGAAACAGGAGGGCGTGGACCAGCTCTTCGCCTATCCCGTCAACCCAGTCGTTGAAGCCTCCGCCGAAGAAGACATCCGTACGATCATCGTGCGCCAGGAGCGCACCGGGCTACACATGGCCGAAGCGGTCGGCCGCCTCACTTCGGGACGCAGGGTCGGAGTCTTCGCCATGCAGCACGGACCGGGCGTGGAGAACTCGTTTGGCGGCGTCGCTCAAGCCTACAGCGAGTCTGTCCCGCTCGTGGTCTTGCCCGCGGGCTACCCGCGAGCGCGAACGAACGTCGAACCCAACTTCAGCTCGCTCGTCAACTTCCAGCACGTCACCAAGTCACTGGAACAGGTCACGATTCCGTCGGAAGTGCCGAACGCGATCCGCCGCGCCTTCACCCAGGCCAAGAACGGCCGCCCGGGCCCTTGCATGGTGGAGGTTCCGTGGGACTTGCTGCACGAGGATTTTCCTGGCGAACTGGAATACAGTCCTTCGATCCGGGCCGTTAGCGGCCCGGACCCCGATGCCGCCCGCGAAGCCGCCAGGATCCTGGTGAATGCGAATCACCCGGTGATCTATGCGGGTCAGGGCGTCCACTACGGTCGGGCCTGGCGTGAGTTGAGAGAACTGGCCGAACTGCTTGAGGCACCGGTGACCACGAGCATCGAGGGCAAGAGTGCGTTTCCCGAAACCCACCCCCTCTCGCTGCAGTCCGGCGGCCGTTCGTACTCGGCGGAGCTTCACGCCTTTCTCTGTCGGGCAGACGTGATCTTCGGCGTGGGTGCCAGCTTCACCCAGACCGCCTTCGGGATTCCCTGGCCGAGATACCTGGGAACCGCAGCAATCATCCAGTCGACTGTCGACACTGCGGATCTGCACAAGGACGTCGCCATTGACCTCGGCCTCGTGGGCGATGCGCGCCTGACTCTTGCAGCGGTGCTCGCCGAGGTGCGGGCGCTACTCCCGGGCCCCAGGGGCCGGGCCGCCAAGACCACTGCGGAGATCGCTTCCCTGCATTCGGAGTGGATCGCTGATTGGAGCGCCAAGCTCGATTGCCCTGACTCTCCGATCAACCCCTACCGGGTCATACGGGACCTTCTGAGTACAGTAGACGTGAAGAACACGATCATCACCCACGATGCGGGCAGCCCGCGCGACCAGCTGACTCCGTTTTGGCGGTGTGAATCACCGCTGAGCTACATCGGCTGGGGCAAGACGACACAGCTCGGGTTCGGCCTCGGGCTGGCGCTGGGAGCGAAACTGGAGCATCCCGGAAAACTCTGCATCAACTGGTGGGGTGACGCAGCAATCGGCTTTACCGGAATGGACTTCGAAACCGCCGTGCGCGAACGGATCCCGATCATGTCGGTGCTGTCGAACAACTCGTGCATGGCGATCGAGTTACCCGTGATGAAGGTGGCGACCGAAAAGTACCGCAGCACCGACATTTCCGGCAACTACGCGGATTTCGCACGGGCGCTCGGCGGGTACGGCGAGCGGATCACGGACCCGGAGGAGATCGTGCCCGCCATCCGGCGCGGAATCGCCAAGACCGAAGACGGCGTGCCTGTCCTTCTGGAGTTCATCACCTCGAAGGAACTGCAGGTTTCCAAGTTCTGATTCCGCCACCAGTCAGCGGTTGAATACCCTAACGCGGAAGTACGGCTTGTCGGATTCGGCCGGGTCCATGCGATAGTCCTGATGGGTCAGCATCGGGTCGTAGTCCCGCCAAAGCCACGTCATCGCTTCCGGCAACTCAGCATCGCCGTAGGTGGTGCTGTGCTGGTGGTTGCCGAAGCTGAACTTGAAATCGTACTCCTTCATCTTCAGCGAATTCGCCAGTTGGATGTTCTGGAGGGGCCAGCTCCCGTGGACGTTCTCGAGGTCGTGGCTACCACCCTCGAGCCAGATCCGGATGTTCCGTTTGTCTCGCTTACGGATAAGGAACGGCCAGATGTTTCCGCCATCCAGCATCTCGGCCGGGTCGCGGTCCCCGAAACGCCCCATCGGGTAGTCGCCGAAAGGGTTCTCCTGCCCGTACCGCCATTGGATGCTTGCGTAGCTGCCGATCCTTGAGAGCACGCGGCTGAACGCGTGCGGCCGGAACCAGGCCGAATTGAGCGAGCAGATTCCGCCCGAGGACTGGCCACCGATAGCCCGGCTGTAGCCGTCGTTTCGCAGACGGTACATACGATCAACCTTCGGGAAGATCTCGGTGATGACCATGTTGTTGTAGTCGTCGTTGAACGTGTCGTATTGCACGCTACGCATATGACCGATGGCTTGGGGAGCGTAGGATCGCTCGTTATCGTGGCTGCCGATGTAGCCTGGTGCAATCAACACCAGCACCATGGGAGGGACCTTCCTCTTGTGGACCAGGTTCTCGACGACCGTGCTGATCCGCGACCGCTTGTCGGGTTCGAGGAAGCGGTGTCCGTCCTGCCAGACCATGGCGGCCGCGGGCTCGCCGGGATCAACGCCGGGAGAGGCGTAGACCCAGTAGGAGACCTTCCAGCCCGCGTAAGTCGGGCTCTCGTGGATTAGCTCGTCCGAGAGCTCTCCGCGTGGCACACCGTCCTGCAGATACGAGTCCTCCCCGTACGCGGCGGTGTCGAACCGCCTGTTCCCGAGAATGCTCCCGGCAACGCGATAGTAGTGGGCGTGAGAAGTTCCGGTCCGCACGCGTTGCGCATGCATCCAGATCCCCCCCGGGAGCTGCTGCATCGGGGAAGCCGGCTCGTCGTCAACATAGAGGTGCGGGCGATCGGCCGAGTCGATCGCCCATGCGAATTCCCTGCCGAAGGACGCCACGGCCGAGCCGTCCCTGAGATCGTCGGCCGAGAAGTGGGCTCGCAACGCCTCTGATTTGCTTTCGGCCGGACCCTCCGCCGTGAGCGTGTCAAGTAACTGGCGGTGGTCTTGGTCGGTCATGACGGTTCGCGGTCTGCGGGAGAGATTCAAGCAGCATATCAGCATCAGGAGCGTCGAGTTCCCGGCAGGCGGCTTCGGCCCGAAACCGCCTAAGAAGCGCTGAGGGGTATACTTGCGGATTATGTGGTGGCGGTGTGCAACCTTGGCCCTGGCGGCAGTGATGGCGGTCGGGGCTCAGTCCCCGGCTGACGAAGAGTGGGTTCAGATCTTCAATGGACAGAATCTCGATGGCTGGACCCCGAAGATCCGGGGATACGAACTCGGCGAGAACTTCGGTAACACGTTCCGCGTGGTCGACGGCGCGATGCAGACCGGCTACGAGGCATACGGGCCCTTCGCCGAGCGCTTCGGGCACATCTTCTACGAGCGCCCATTCTCCTACTATCGTCTGGCGGTCGAGTACCGCTTCGTGGGAGAGCAAGCCGAAGAGGGGCCGGGCTGGGCCGTCCGCAACAGCGGCATCATGCTGCACTCCCCTGCCCCTGGGACCATGGGCAAGGATCAGAATTTCCCGATTTCGATCGAGGTCCAGCTTCTGGGCGGCACCGGCACGGGAGAGCGGACGACGCTGAACCTATGCACGCCAGGCACAAATGTCGTGTTCGACGGCAAGCTCGTGACCAGACACTGCGTGCAGTCAGCGTCCAAGACCTACCATGGCGAGCAGTGGGTACGCGCCGAGGTAATGGTCCTGGGGGACTCCGTAATCAGGCACATCGTCGACGGCGAGGTCGTCCTGGAGTACGAAATGCCGCAGATGGGCGGCCGCAACGTCGAGGGTCACGACGCTTCGATCCTGGAACAGGGCAAGCTCCTCGACGGCGGCTATATCTCGCTCCAGAGCGAAAGTCACCCCGTGGAATTCCGCAAGGTCGAGATCCTGAACCTAGCCGGCTGCATGCACCCGAGGGCCAACAACTACAAGAGCTACTTCGTGAAATCCGAACCGTCGACCTGCCAGTTCTAGGTCCTGCGGTCGATGCCCGTCACGGCCCGACCCTGCTTGCGCCCAGACCGACGGATCGGTACGACCCAAGAACCGCCAATGACTCTGTCATCTGTTCCAGGCTATGTATGGCGGCGGCGCAGTCGTCGTCGCCAGGCTCGCCCAGGATGTCCACGTAGAAACGGTACTCGAAGGGACGCCCCTTCAGTGGCCGGGATTCGATTTTCGTCAAATTGATATTGCGCAACGCAAACGCGCTCATACAGTTGTAGAGCGCACCCGCCACGTTCTTGGTAACAAACACCAGGGACGTCTTGGTCGGCCCTTCGCCGTCCGGCACGGCAGCCCCATTTCTGCCGAGCAGGAAAAACCGCGTAAAGTTCTCTGGGTCGTCCTCAATAGACGCTTCCAGGATGGTCGCCCCATAGTATTCGGCAGCTACGGAGGAGGCCACGGCAGCCAAGCTCGCGTCGCCGCGCTCCATCACCGTCCTCACGCTTCCGCCGGTGTCGTAGTGGCTCTCGACGCGGATTCCGGGGTGGCGGCGGAAGAATTCGAGACACTGCGCCAAAGCGACCGGGTGCGAAATCGCGCAGCCGATGCCTTCGATCGTCGCCCCGGGCCGACCGATCAGGTTGTGAACGATCCGAATCCGGGTTTCGGCCAGGATGGACGGGTTGAAATGCATCAGATGGTCATAGTTTTCGTGAACCGAGCCATGAAGCGTGTTCTCGATCGGGATGACGGCGTATTCGACAAGCCCATCGTGCAGGGCGGAAAACGTGTCAAAGAACCGCTCGCAGTGCTCGAACTGGAGGTCAGCACCCGCCAGTATCCGCCGGCAAGCCTCCTCGCTGAACGCTCCGCGCGCGCCCTGAAATGCAACTCTCGTCGGGGTCATCCGGTTGCCGCCCCAAACCGCCAGGCTACTGCGCCGCGCCGCGAGGTGACACTTGATTATAGGGTCTGGCCTTGCGCGGGCGGACCTGAGTGCGCCTTCGCGCACTGGGCCGTTCAGGCACCGACAGCGAGCACCGGCTCCTCGACAGACTCGTCCTGAGCCGCTTCGTTGCGATTGTCAGCCATCCGGACCGAAACCAGCTTCGAGACACCCGCCTCTCCCATCGTTACTCCGTACAGCGTTTCGGCAACTTCCATTGTCGCCTTGGCGTGGGTGATCACCACGAATTGCGTCTCTGCCGCCATCTCCTGCAGCAGGCGCCTCAGGCGCACGGTGTTGGCCTCGTCCAACTGCGAGTCCACCTCGTCCAGGATGCAGAATGGGCTCGGCTTGTATCGGAACGTCGCCATGAGCAGGGCCATTACCGTGAGCGACTTCTCGCCGCCCGACAGCAGGGCGACATTTTGCAACCGCTTCCCCGGGGGCTGGGCGACAATGTCGATTCCCGACTCGTCCTTGTTGTCAGGATCGGTGAACTGCATCTCCCCGATGCCACCACCGAAGAGCGTCGTGAAGACCCGGCGGAACTGCTCGTTGATCGCGTTGAATGCCACGTCAAACTGCTCCCGGCTCGCCGTCTCGATTTCCTTGATGGTCGTCCGCGTGTGCGCGATCGAGTCCATGAGGTCCTGCTGCTGGGTTTCCAGGAACTCCCGCCTCTGGGACACTTCTTCGTATTCCTGGCGGGCCAAGATGTTGACCGGGCCAAGCCGTTCGATCTTCTCGCTGATGGCCCGGTGCTGCTCTTCGGCAGCTTGCAGGGCCTCCGGAGTTAACTCTGCCTGCACGCCGCCGGCGATTGCAGCAACCGGCTCTCCAAGGGCTGACACGCAATCCGCGGCGAGGTGATCGCTGTCGGCCTTCGCGCGGGCCAGCTCGACTTCCTTGGCCGAGCATTCCTGGCGAGCAGCCTCCACCTGAGCCCGTTGGTCGCGGACGGCCTCGATCAGATCGGTGGTCCTGGTGCGGGACTCCTGCAGGCTTCTGGAGGTGTCGGCAATTCGGAGCGTCAGCCGCTCCTGACCCTCAATTGCCGCCGCGATTCGCTTGTCCAGGTCCTGGTTGTCGGCGAGCAACATGTCGCTCTGCTGCGCCCACTGCTCGATCTGGCGTTCCGCGTCCGCTCGGCGCTGTCGCTGCTCGGTCAGCAGCGTCTCCGTGCGGGAGAGCGATGCCGCCGCCCCCCGGCGGCGTTCGTCGAGCGTGGCAACTTCCGAGCTCAGTTCAGTGCGCTCCTCCTGAAGTTGAGCGAGCGCGGTCTGCCCTTCTTTCCCCTTTTCTGCCAAGGCCGCTGCAAGCGACTCCGATTCCTGGTAGATGCCCTCGAGCTTCGCCCGCTCCGCGAGCACCCTTTGCATGCGCTCTTCGGCTTGGGCCCGCTCCGCCTGGACGCGCTCGATTTCCTCTCCAGCGACGAGCTCTGATTGCTCCAGGTCACTCACGGTCCGCTCGATCTGGCGCAAATCGTGCTCGACCTCAAGAGCGTCCCTTTCGAGGTTCTGCAGGCATGCCCGTGCGGTCTCGAGCTCGGTGCCATCGCGGCGCGCCGCTTCCTCGGCGATAGCGATACCCTCCTCCAGCTTTGCCAGTTCCGACTGGGCGCCTTGCAGGACCGGGACCAGTTCGCGCATTTGCTGCCTCAGCACCAAGGGGCCGCTCGTCGACTTGCGCCCGGCCTGAACCGCGTTGCCGCTGTACCACGCGCCGTTCGGAAGCAGAAAGTGCAGCGCGGGATGCTGGCGCGCGAGGCTCTCGGCTGTGGCCTCGTCCTGCACGAGATACCCGTTGCGGAGTTTCGGCAGCATTCCCGGGGCCGGATCACCGTTGCGGGCAACGAGCCTCACATGGTCGGCCAAGGGCCGGGCCTTGCTTGACGGCGGCTCTGGGCCGAGCAGTTCGGCCTCGGCGCCGGACCGAACCAGAAACGCCGCCCGTCCGCCGAACTCTTCGCGCACCAGGCGCACTCCGCATCCGGCTTCGGCCCAGTCGCCCACCACGATGTACTCGAGGTCTTCCCCGAGGAACTGCTCGACGGCCTTTTCGAAACCCTCGTCCACCTCCAGGAAGTCCGCGAGGATGCCGGCGGGCTTGAAGCCCTCACGGGGGTTCATCTCGACCGCGTCGAAGATGTCCTTGACAGCCTCCGTCGTGTATGCGCGGTGCTCCAGCAGTTGTCGCAAGGAATCTCGACGGGCGGCGAGACTTGAGACTTCGGAGCGTTTGCCTTCGGCCGACTTGCGCAACGTGTCGAGTTCGCGACCCCTCTCCTCGACGGCACCCGCCAAGGCGTCGCGCTTCTTCTCGTTTGCCTCAACCTGCTGGCGTAATTCGTCTAGTTCCTCGTCCCGCTGCCCCTGCGTCTCAACCGCTCGAATCAGATTGGCAGACGCCTCGTCGCGGCGCTCCCGAGCGTTTCCCAGCTGGCGATCGCAGCTCGAGAGAGTCTCTTCGATCTTTCCCAGATGCCCCCGGGCGTGAGAAATCGCGGTCAGCGCTTCGAACGAGCGCTTGCGGCAACTCTCCTGCTCGGTCCGCAATTCCGACATGGCCGCCCCTTGCACGGCGCACTGGAGATCCTTCTCGCCGAGTTGTCGCCTGGAGCGTTCCACCGAGGCCTCGAGATCAGCGGCGACGCGACGATCTTGAAGTTCTCCCTTCTCGAGCGATTCAACCCTGCTTGCGACGCTCTCGAGGTCTTTCTTCGCCTGCCGGATGTGCTCGGTGTTGTCGTGAACCGTGCGAACCTGCTGGTCGACCCGTTCGCGCATGCGTTCCGCGCTGACTCGTAACCCGGAGAGTTCGGTGCGCTCGGCTTCGAGTTGGGCTTCCCACTCCTGCTCGCGGTCGCGTGTCCGCGAGAAGTCCGATTCCATCCGGGCTGTCTCCTCGCTGATCTCGGCCAAAGTCCTCGTCGCCTCTTCCACTTCGGACTCAAGGCGCCCACGGCGGGCCTCGATGTGGCGGAACCGGCTCGCGAAGAGCATGCACTGGGCTTCCCGCAACTGTTCCCGGTAGCGCTCGTACCGCTCGGCGCGCTCGGCTTGTCGCTTCAACGAGTTGGTCTGGCGCTGGACCTCTTGCAGGATGTCGTGAACGCGCTCCAGGTTGAGCGCGGCGTTCGCCAGCTTGAGCTCGGCAAGCTTCCGCCGGGCCTTGAACCGGGTCACGCCGGCCGCCTCCTCGACAAACGCCCGGCGATCGAGGGGCCGCGCCGTTAGCAGCTGGCCGATCCGCCCTTGCTCCAGGATCGCGTAGTGGTTCGGCCCCAGCCCCGTGCCGAGGAACAAGTCCTGCACGTCCCGCAAGCGCACGACCTTCCCATTGAGGATGTACTGGCTATGCCCGTTGCTGAAGAGCTTGCGGGTGACCGCGACCTCGCCGGGCTTCTTGCTCTCCGGGAGATTGGCCGCCTGGGATCGGCCATTCTCTGCGGGAAAGCGCTCAAGAGCCCGACCGGTGTCATGCAGCGTAAGGGTGACCGTCGCCAGGCCGGACGGAGGGCGGTTCTTCGTACCGGCGAAGATGACGTCGTGCATGCGCGCGCCGCGCAACGACTTCACCGACTGCTCGCCCAACACCCAGTTGACGGCATCGCAAATGTTGGACTTCCCGCAACCGTTCGGTCCGACAACCACAGCGATGCCACGGCCGGAGAACCGCAACCGCTCACGATTGCAGAACGACTTGAATCCGGAGAGATCGATCTGCTTGAGCCTTAGCATGGCGCTTCCCTGTCGGAAACAGCCGCTTGGCTGGACCTTGAACCGGAAGAACCAGTCAGCTTTCCGAGTGTGTCAAGCTTCACGTGCCGTCTAGCCTACCGGATGGAAGGTCAACTTTGCAACTACTGGCAGGGCCTTGACTAGAGTTTAGCCCAAAATAGTGTATGGCACTTGAACAATATGCTCAAGCGGGGCGCAGCAGGGCCGCCGCGAGAGCGCGGCGGGACTATAATTCCGGATTGAGTTCCCTATGCGTGTCCTAGCTCTTGCTTGCTTCGCAGCCATGCTCGGAACGAGCTGCAGCAGCTTGCCGGAATCGGCGGAAGAACTGGAAGCCACCGAGGAAACCGGCTATTTCTCGAATCTCCGCCAACTGACATTTGGGGGACAGAACGCGGAGGCGTACTGGTCTCCAGATGGCACCAAGCTCGTCTTCCAGTCCACCCGAGGAGACGCCTCCTGCGACCAGATCTACGTAATGAACGCGGACGGATCGGACCAGCGAATGGTCTCGACCGGGCAAGGCGTCACGACTTGCGGCTATTTCCTTCCCGACAACAACGGCATCGTTTACGCCTCGACGCACCTGGTCGGCAGCGATTGCCCTCCGCGGCCCGACCGTAGCCAGGGGTACGTTTGGCCGGTACATGCCGGATACGACCTGTTCCTCACTGACATCGACGGCTCCGAGCCCAAGCGGCTCACTGACACGGCCGGCTACGACGCGGAGGGCACGGTGAACTGGGCGGACGACAAGATCGTCTATACCTCGATGGCGTCGGGTGACCTGGACCTGTGGTCGATGAACCTGGACGGCTCGAACAAGACGCGCCTTACGACGACGTTCGGATACGACGGCGGAGCGTTCTTCTCGCGCGACGGCATGAGCCTGGTGCTGCGTGCCAACCACCCTGCCGAGGGGGCCGACTCCGATCGCTACACGGAGCTTCTTGAGCAGAACCTGACCGCGCCGATGAGGATGGAACTCTTCCTCGCCGAGGCGGACGGAAGCGGAATGCGCCAGTTGACCGATTTCGGGTGCGCCAGCTTCGCCCCGCAGTTCACTCCGGACGGCGCGAGCATCATCTTCTCGTCCAACAAGAACGACTGCGACAGCCGCAACTTCGACCTGTTCATGATCGGCGTGAACGGATCGAACCTCTGCCAGATCACCGATTTCGGAGGCTTCACGTCATTCGCCGAATTCTCTCCGGATGGCACGCAGGTCGTGTTCTCGTCCGACCGCGAAGCGTCCTCGCCCTACGAGTTCAACATCTTTGTCGCGGACTGGAACGGGGCCGCCACATCGCCCTGACACCGCTCTGACGAAGGGGCTCGGATCGCGTCGCCGGTTGGTTCGCACGGATTGGCCTAGAACCGATGCTGTCGCTTGGTCGGATACCGCACCGATCCCCCCTCGCCCAACGACCGCCGACAGCGACACTACCAGGTTCTGGACCAGCTCAGGAACTTGCGTCCCACATTACTGCCCGGGCCGGGCCCAAGTGGTTCCCGGAACGAACGGATACGAAATCTCGGCGCGAACTGCCCGGCCCGGCCTCGCACTGGCAACAACCTCTCCGTCCGTGAGCGTCAGCACTCCATTGACGATCACATGCCTGATTCCGTCCGGGCTCCGTGCAGGGTCCGAATACGTTCCCGTATCGATCACTGTTTCCGGGTCGAATACCACAATGTCCGCATCTGCCCCGGGCCGCAAGCGGCCCTTGTTCCGCATGGCCGGAATGCGCCGCTCGAGTCGTTTCGCGGGCATCAGGGTCATTTTGCGGATCGCCTCCGGCAAGGAGAGAGCCCCCTGCTCTCGAACGAAGCGACCCAGCACCCTGGAGAACGTCCCGAATGATCGCGGGTGCGCCCGCCCGCCGCTGAGCCACATCCCGTCGCTGGCGATCATGACGAGCGGGCTCGCGATTGCGTGCCGGACACTCTCATCCCTGTACAGTGGCGGCAGGATGATCGTGCCTCCCATGTGCCGTCTTGCCGGAAACGTCTCGCGGGTAAGCGTCTCTCCCGTCCGGACCCAAATGAACTGGGCAAGCTGCTCATCGGTGTAGTCCTCCCACTCGTTGAACAGGTGCGACTGGATCAGCGTGGACCCTCGGTTGTACGGATACGCCTCGGTGGTGATATCGACTCCGGACGCCTGCGCTCTCTCGATCAGGGCAAGGTAGTCGAGCACCCTGTCGCGAGCGCTGCTATTGATATGCACGATGTGAGCCTGGACACCCGTTTCGCGCGCCAACTCGATGACCTCCTCCAGATTGGCGAGGGTCTCGTGGTCGGTGCGCATGTGCACGTGGCAACTGGCGCCGTAGCGGGCAGCGATGCGAAACACTTCAACGAGTTCACCGCGTGTCGCGCCGGGAGTATACGCCAGGCCGAATCCGACGGCTACGGCGCCTTGGTCAAGTCCGCGCTCGATCCGGCGGAGCAATCCAGCCGTTTGAGACGCGGTCAACTCGGTGGCAAGCGATTCCCCCGCCAAGCCAGGGTTGCGGCCCAGCATCGCCATCTGCCGGGAGTAGGGGTGCGAGATGCTGGCTCCGTAGTTCACCAGAGCCTTGCCGTGACGGTCCTCGTACCACGTTTCGATGTCCTCGACGCCGATCTCCAGCTCAAGCGCCGTCGTGATTCCGTCGCGAACCTGCGCGTCGTAGTTCTCAAGGCTCTGGCCGTGCTGGTGAAGGTCGATGAATCCCGGCGCAACGACCATCCCGGATGCTTCGATCGCTTCTTCGCCGTCGATCTGCTCCGCCGTGACCGCGGCCACGCGTCCGGCGATGATCCCGATGTTGCGGACGCCGTCCAGACCCGATTCCGGATCAATGACGCGCCCGCCCCGGACTACGATGTTGTACGGTGCCTGGGCGGACAACGCCGCTGCGGCGAGGACGAAGACCATGGCAATTCGTTTCACGGGGCGATTATTGCACCGACGGGCCAAGCCGTTCCCGCAAGCGGCGCGGGGGGCCGCGCCCGGCGATTGCGGACCAGCTGGTTTGGGCCAGGATAGGGATGTCGGTCCGCTCCCGGTCCAACCACTATCCGGTGAAACGGTACGAGTACAGGTCGCAGTCCTTCATGACGAATCGAATTCGCACGCGCTCCCCCGCCAGCGACGACACGTCTGTGCCGCGTTTCCAGCTGTACGTCTCGTCGATTGCGTCGCCATAAAGGTCAGGAGCGTCCAGCAACGCGAAGCCCGGCACTGGCTCCCCCAACTGGCTTTGCAGCTCGACGAGAACGGAGCCACCCGCTCCGGTTGCGTAGTTCAGGACCAGCCGCCGACCCTGGAATCGGATAGGTGCGGTTACCATCTCGCCGCCCGCATAGCCGGCGTGCGCCGATGCGAACCCATCCGGGCGCAGGGTCGCGCGCACCAGGTGCGCGCTGTCGAACCGATAGTGCTGGCTGATGTACATCGACAGCTCGTCCTCGGCGGTGCTGAGCAATCCCCATGCAGGCATTGAACTCCGATCTCCCCAGTTGCGCTGATCGCGGCCCGGACGCACCCACGCCTCCATGAATGTCCGGTCGAAGTGCACCCCGTCGCGGCTGCTGAGGAATACGGCTTCCGAGACGCCGTCGTTGCTGTGTTCTGGTAGGCGGCGCCGATTCGGGAGGTACCGCTTCGGGAACGCGAAGTAGTAGCGAGGATTCCGGAAATAGGGAATCGTGGCGTTGGTGTAGAAGTGCTCGGGATGCGGTGGGTCCAGGGTGATAACCTTCGAACCCTCCCACCTCCTGAAGTCATCCGACTCGACAACACCGATGCCGCGTACACCCCGGTACGGCATACGGAAATAGCAACGGTATCTGGCACGGACCGGATCCCAGAACGCAAGATTCTGCGAATCGAACATGCCCTCCGTGAAGACCGGTTCCGGCGAGACCGGACTCCAGTGGATGCCGTCAGGAGAAGCGAACGCATGCAGCGCTCTCTTGGGATCGATACCGCGACCTACGGCCTTGTAGCGCTCGCGATCGGGCACGTCCAGACGAGGGTCCTTGAATGGCGTGAAGTTGTGCGTGCCAAGACCGCGCAATACGATGTTGTTCCGTTTCGATCCGGCCCAGTCGTGGAGGCCGAGATCCGGTTTCCGCCACTCGATCCCGTCATTGCTCTCGGCATAGCAGGTTTGCTCCGACTGGCGGCTTCCGGGCGAGCCGCGATAGTACATCCGATACTGTCCTTGGTCCTCGAATACCGTCACGTAGGCCGAAGTCGGCCCCTCCCACGGACGATCGAAGCGAATTGCCGCGCCAGACCTTCTCGGCGGATGCAAGCGCAACTCCACCCCATCCATGGAATCGATCCTGTGGTGGTCGACAAAGAGCTCGACCTGCGAACCAATCGATTCGTCGATCACTGGCCCTTGAGTGCCCTCTTCGCTACGGGCATCGGACCCATCGCCGCGGTCGGGTCGATTCGAGCGACGGTCCCGGTCCGGTTCCTGCTGGGCAAGAACTCGACCGCCAACGAGTCCACACGCTCCTCCGAGCAGGGCTCCCCTTGCAATGAAAGACCGCCGCGTTGGCATTCCCGGTCCAGGCCGTGCGAGCTACGCCGAAGCGTCACCTGAGCATAGCCGATGTTCCGTTGCGCGGCCAGCCAGGTCAGCGACGTTCCAATCGCACAGCAGATCGCCGATTCGCTGCGGCAGGCTCGCCCGCAATGTTGACACGCACGAATTGGAACGGGCCGACTTCCAGCCCTTGAGCGTCAACCCCGGTTACCGGAGATCACGCCCAACCTGCTCGAGTTCGTTGACCAGTAGCTGGAACTGCTTTTGCAACTCGTCAACCCGCTCAGCCAGCGTGGGCAATCTGGGACTGCTTCCGGGATCGGCCGCTTCCGCCGCGACCCGCGCGACCTCGGCAGCATCTTCCCGTTCGAGGTACCCAAGCTCCGCCAAGGCGAGTTCGAAATTGTCCTCATAGACGAGCCGGTCTCCCATCGCCAGAACCACCTTGCGCAGCTGAGGCATCCTGGCGGTGTCCGCCTGGATGTAGATCGATTCGACATACAGGAAGTTGTCACCGACCGGCAACGCGATCATCTCGCCACGCAACACCCGCGATCCCTGCTGATTCCACAGCGTGATATCGGGCGCGATCTCCTGGTCTTGGTCAATCTTCGCCTCGATCTGGTTCGGACCGAGCACGAGTTGCTGCTTCGAAAGCTGGTAGAAGATCAGTTCCCCCAGATTGTCCCCGTCGCATCGCGCCGCCATCCATCCGTTGAGATTGTCCTTGGTGCTGGGTGTGAACGGCAGCATCAGCAGGAACTCGGGCTCCGTCTCTCCGGGCAGGGTCGCCACGATGTACGTCGGCTGCATGGGCTCGGCCACGCCGGTGTCTCCCGCAAGGCTCTTGCCCACATCCCAGATGTCTTCCTTGTTGTAAAAGACGGTCGGATCGCGCATATGAAACGTGCGGTAAATCTCGGCCTGGATCTTGAAGATGAGGTCCGGGTACCTGGCGTGGGCCTTGATCGTGGCCGGCATCGCCTCCATCGGCTGGAAAAGTTCGGGAAATAGGTTTGAGTAGGCCTGGATGATGGGATCGGTTTCGTCAAATACGTACAGCTGGGTTGTCCCGTGATAGGCGTCGACAGTCGCCTTGACCGCGTTTCGAATGTAGTTGACACTGCCATTGAACTCGCCGACTCTCACCGGGGCCGAGTACGGATGGACATTTGAGGTCGTGTACCCGTCCAGGATCCACACGAGGCGACCGTCGTCGGCGATCACCAAGTACGGATCGGGATCCCATTCGATAAAACTCGCCAGATGCTCCAGTCGTTCGCTGACATTGCGATACACCATCATCCGGCTATGCTCATTCGTCAGGCCGGTGAAAAGGATGTTGTAGTCCCCTTCATTGATGGCGACCGCAAGACGCGTCAGGATGGAGTGCACCGGGAAGCCCCCTCCTCCCGCGTAGTTGGAGGTGACATTCTGGTCTTCGTGTGGATAGTCGAACTCCTTTTGGTCGGTATTGACAAATACCGAATGGCGTGTCAGTTCGCCATAATAGATTTCCGGCCGCTCGATGCTGATGTCGGGGATCGTCACTTCTGGCGGGGCGTCCTTGATCAGCAGGACCGGAAGCCCGTCCGGGTCGGTTCGGTTGACCTCTGACATGACGACGCCGTAGCCGTGCGTGTACACCCAGTGGCGATTGATCCACGTTCGAGCTTCGCTCGACAGGACGTCAACGTCGATCTCGCGGGGAGACAGCAGCAGCTGCTTGACCTTGCCATCGATCTGGTAGCGATCGATATCCATGTCCGCGAAGCGGTAGTACTGCCGCAGTGCCTGGAGCTGCGTGATCGTGTCGGTGTAAGCTTGCTCGTCCCACAGCCGGATGTTGTCGACCAAGGTCGAGTGCGCCTCGACATCCAGCGACGGCGTCTCACTGAGTGAAAGGAACTCTTCCTTGCCGGAAGCGATGTTGTACGCCTGCCGAGTCGCCTCGATGTGGCGGTTTATGTAGTCGCTCTGTAACTGGAGTTCGTTGGGGCTGACGTAAACCCACTGCAGCGCCAGCGGCACTACGGCGTGCAGCACGAGTGCGCCACCAACAAGATACGCCATGATCTTGTAGCGGGAGGTGACGATCAGGAGAACTGCCAGCACCAGAGCGATGACCACAAGCCAGCGCAGGGGCAGCCGCACGCTTTCGTCCAGCCAGTCCATTCCCACCATGAAGGAATGGTCCGAGAGCAACAGCGTGTACTGGCCCAGATAGAACCAGGCGGCCGCGCCGAGGAGCGCAATGGACGCCAGGATCTTCGCGAAATTGGTCTTCGTCACACCTGGAAGCAGCAGTGGTTGCGGCCCTAGGTCGAATTCCTCGAGGTTTCCCCCGTCGGCTCGGAAACTGCGGAACTGGTTGAAGATCTGCCAGCCCCTTCCCGAGATCCAGAACACCGCGGCGCCGACGAAGGCGAGCGCGAAGAGGTACTTGACAAGGAGTTTCAAGAACGGCAGGTCAAAGAGATAGAAGCTGAGGTTCTGGTTGAAGATCGGATCGGTCCAGTACTCGGCACCGGCGGCAACACCGCGCGACCCCGCGAAGGCCATCACCACCCAGGACTCGACCTGGGATCCGATGAACACCACCGCCAGCACGAGGAGGGCGAGCGGAGCGATCTTTCGATACAGCGAGTAGGGCGCAGTGTCAGCTCCGGCGAAGGCCGTTCCGCGGCGGTGCGCCCAGAGCAGCGCAGCCCAGCCGATGAGCGTGGCCAGCACCATCGGGAAGATCTTGTAGGCAAGAATGCTGAGGAATGTCGGGAGCTGGTCGACTTCGGACCACCACAGATACTCGATGAAGAAGTTGGCGATGCCCCGGGCGCTGCCGAGGATCAGGAAGAGCGCGAGCGCGATCAGCAGAAAGCGCAATTGGCGTGGCGGCATGATCCTAGGATACCCCGGCGCTGCACGGACCCATCCAGGCCGGGGCGCAGAACTTTGGGGTATCCGCCCGAAGTGATAGCCAGCGGGGGATCGGGATGATCGCCTTGCGGTCCCTGCAGGGTGCAGCAGCTAGCGACCGGACATAGTTAATGCTGGAGGTTTCGAGCCAATGGGGGCTGCGGCTCACATTCGGTCTTGATGGTGCCGGATGGGCCTCCCGGAGACAGGGGGGCGAGAGGAGGGCGTACCAGCGCAGCACGACAGACGCGCGCATCGGCTGGAACCAGGTTGGGCCGTACGGCCAGAGTTGCCATTCCGGTCAGGGCGTTGCGAAGGGGTGCCATTCCGCCGTTGCGTCAGGGTTGGCAAGATGGATCAGCGGCGACCAGCGGGCAGGCTTCGGGCTGCGCCCAGGGATTTCCCGACGTAGCCCGCCTGCGGCCCGGCCGAGAGGATTCCCGACCCACGACACTGGCCCAAGCTGCGGGGTCGGCAGGGGCCGACACGCCCGCCGTGGCGCGGGGGCGGCAAAGCGATCCGGCCTTGGCGGGGCAGCTCGCGCAAGACTTTGTGGCAATTCGCCAGTTGCGGTTCCCCGCGACTGTCGACATAGTCGAATTCGCGGCAGACCTGGCGGGCGAATGCGGTCCGGCTGACATGGCCGGCCTGCGCCAGCAGCACTTCGAGGGACGCGATGGCTGCTGAGTTGGAAAGCGTCTCTCCAATGCAATGTTGGTCGAGCATGTTTTAGACATACCACAGCGACCGCAGAGTTGTTAAGTCCGAGATGTGGGGCATGGCCAGGCTGCAGCCGCGACGGAAGGGTCGGCCAACGGTGGCGGCCCGCACCACTGGGACGACCTCAAGCCGGTTGCAATCTACTCGCTACGCAAGTTCAGTCGGTCGGCAGCGATCGACATCTGCCGCCGGTTGGGCGTGAAGTACGTCAATGTGAAGGCATTCCACATGCCGTACTACCTCTCGGCAGATGACCTCAAGGCGGCCCGCAAGGAATTCGAGAAGGCCAGCCTCGAGATCGTCGCCGGTGGCAATATCTCCCTCAGGAGCGATGACAGCAGCGAACTCGAGCACTACTTCAAGGACGCGGTGGCGTCGGGCATGCCCATCATGGTCTGTGCGCCGACGCATTCTAACCTTGGGGCCATCGAGAAGCTTGCCATCAAGTACGACCGCAAGATGGCGATCCACAACCACGGCCCCGAGGACAAGTTCTACCCGGCTCCCACCGACGTGATCAAGCGCGTCAAGGACATGGATCCGCGGATGGGCGTGTGCGTTGATGTGGGCCACACCGTGCGAACGGGGCCGATATCCTCGAGGAGATCGATGGCGCTTGGGATCGGATACACAACTTCCACGTCAAGGACCTGACGGACTTCACCAGCAAGGAAAGCCGCGTAGACGTGGGCGATGGGAAGATGCCCATCGCAGCGATCTTCAAGATGCTCAAAGAGCGCAAGTACCAGGGCGTGGTGGGCTTGGAGTACGAAGTGGTTGCGGACCATCCGCAGCTGGGCATGACGAAGTCGTTCTCGTACATGCGTGGCGTGCTGGACGGGCAGGCCTGATCGTCGGATTTCAGTCTGGCGTCGGTTTAGCCGGCGGCATCACCGCGCACCTCCGCGAGGCAGTGCTGGATGTCTGCGGCCACTTCCTGCACTTCGACCGCAACCCTTGGGGCCAGCCCCAGTTCCAACTCCAGCGCGGTCGCTAGCGGTAGCAGCATCCCGGCCGCCGGGGATCCCTTAATGAGTTCTAGAAGGCGGCCCGGTCCGAGCTGAGTAGTCAGATTGATCAGCCAATCTACGCTCTTGCCTAGCGAGGATTCGCAACTCGGAAGCAACGTCAGTGCGGAGGCGATGTCGGCCTCGGCTAATTCACGCTGGCGATTACTTGCCAGAGAGAATGCCCGAACGAAGAGCGCTAGTAGCCGGTTGTGATGTCTGTCGGACTGATCTCGTTCAACGATCCTCGTCGCAGCTGCGATCGCGTCGGCGAAGTTCCCAATCGTCAGCTGGATCATGGCTTTATAGAGTAGGACGGTTTCGAGTAGAGGGCTTTGTTCGGCAGCGTTGCGGACGAGATGGTCCTCGGCGGCGGCGAGTATCTCCAGTGCCGCGACACGGTCGTCGAGCCGGAACAGCGTGATTCCCTTATTAACGAGTCCTGATGCGACCGAATCTACGACATCGGGACCGGGATCATCCGCGAACCTCAGCTGCAACGCGTCGTAAGCGAGCAGTGCTTTGTCCGCTGCTCCCGATCGGGCAAGCAGTTCGGCGCGAGCCAGAAGTGCCCGAGCAACCGCGCCCGAACCGGCCGGTGGACTCTGATGATCGAGTCGATCGCACAGCTCATCGATCGCTGCGATGGCCTCGGCCGAACGATCACAGCTTTGGAGCGCCGAAGCCCTTCCCGCCAACGCTCTATTGACGCATTCCTCATGCGCAGGGGTGTTCGGGTCCAATGCAAGGTCGTTCAACGCCCCATAGGCATCCAATGCAGCGACGACACGGCGCTGTTCTGCAAGCAGTACTGCTTTGTTGACAAGGCCCTTTGCAACCCACGTGAGAATCGCGCTGTTCGTGTGACGCCCGAAATTCTTCGCTAGGGCCGCATATTCTTGGATGGCCTCTTCGATTCGATTCTTCCGGGCGAGTATGACACCACGATTGAAATGGGCCGATGCAATGCAGATCTGCGTCTGAGCGGTGTTTACTGTGGAAAACCCGTGCAATACCGACTCGAGGGTGTCCAATGCTTCGCTTGGCAAGCTATTCTCGTCGAATACCATGCCCTTGAAGAACAGTGCTTGGGCCCTCTTCTCGAGAGCCTCGTCGAAGTTGTAATGCGAGAGTCGCCGTTCGACATCGTCGAACACTTCGATGGCATGCTCTACTTGGTCTAGCTTCAATAGTGCCGCACCCTTTCTTAGCAGCGTCTCCCCCACCTGCGCTAGCACGGCAGGGTCGGTGTTCGTTCCGAATCGGATGAGAATCTCGTCGCACTTCCGAATTGCCGCGGCAAACTCGCGATTCCTGTAGAATTGCGTCGCCTCGGCGGCCAATTCACGCGGGCTGGTCCCCGTACCAGCCGGGGATGGCGATTCGCGCACTGCGATCTGCGCAGAGTC
>MKWU01002939.1_pt1 | contig 23725 bp, 22 predicted proteins | sample 809101 | NCBI WGS metagenome assembly MKWU01 (sample SAMN05860141, study PRJNA318959) | sponge metagenome | host: Aplysina aerophoba | place: Slovenia: Piran, Adriatic Sea, Gulf of Piran | collected 2013-05-07 | reverse complement strand
ACCCCACGTTGCCGCGGAAACGCGATCGGCGGGCTCGGCGGCCTCCAAACCGCCCGCCGCTGCAGCGGCGCAGGGTGCTTGTCCGGATGGGAACGCCGTGTCAGGTATCGCTTCGGCGGCGGGGCGGCCACTCGGTGACCCGCGCAGCCGCAACGGCCACGGAAAACTGACCACCGACACGGCGCCATTTCGCGACCGGTCAGCACGGTGTCCTCGCGAAGCCAAGGGCCATGAAGGCCAAGAGGGCCGTCGCGCAGGATCCGCGGCCCGGTCGCCACTCCGCGACGAGTCCGCGGGCTACGGTGGTGGCGCTACGGACCCGTCAACGCCGGCGCCGGCGACTGTCGCTGCGGCTCGCACTTCCGCGGAAACGTTGCAGGCGAACGCAGCGGCGAGAGAATGGGCGGCGCCGGACACGGATCGCGACGCCGGGCTGGCCGTAATCGAACAGGTGGGAGGGCTCCACCTCGGCAGGGAGGCGGCCCGCCGCGTGGCCTGCGATGCCGGCCTGGTGGTGTTGCGCCACGGCGCAGATGGCGAGGTTCTGGACGTCGGACGCAGGACGCGCACCGTCCCAAGCGCCCTGCGCCGCGCCCTGCAGAGCCGGGATCACGGCCAGTGCCAGTTCCCGGGCTGCGACTCGCGCCGCTGCGATGCTCACCACGTCGAACATTGGGCCGACGGCGGCGAAACCCGGTTGCTCAACTTGACTCTCCTGTGCCGGTTCCACCACCGCGCGGTGCACGAACAGGGCTTCCAGGTAGTTGCGGGAGACGCCGACGGGCAGTTCCGGTTCCTGCGCCCGGACGGCGAGCCGCTGCCGGCGGAGCCGCCGGTGTCGAGTTGGCAAGGTGCTCCGCTGGCGCCCACCGGCGCGCGGCTGGCTGCGGCAGGCATCAACATCGGCCCCCATACCGCCACCCCCGACTGGTACGGAGAGTCGCTGAACCTTACCGCTGCGCTCGACGTGTTGTGGGAGCCGCCGGCTGCCTCGGCACCCGGAAGTTCCTGACCGCGCCGCCTGCGCACCGCCGGTATGGCTGGGAGGACTGGCTCTCCGTTCCCGATGGCAGATGCCCAGAACTGGCGCCGCGCTTGTTCCCGCGGTAGACTTCGGTGCGGCGGCTGCCGAAGCGCATACCGCTGCACAGGAGGAGTTCGGAGATGAACAGCAGCGATCCAGTGCGCTGCTACCAGGGCGCGGGTGACACATTGCCGGCCGAGCGCCTTGCACGGCCGGCCAAGGTGGCGTGCTGCTGATGCGGGCGGTGGGCAACGTGCCGGTGCACGTGTTGTCCGGGTTTCTGGGGTCGGGCAAGACGACGCTGCTGAACCGGCTGCTGGCGGCGTTGCGGGCGTCGGCGGCGGCGCCGGCCACGGGGACGCGGCCGGCGATCGTGGTGAACGACTTCGGGGCGGTGGCGGTGGATGGAGCGCTGGTCGACCGCGGCAGCTACGCGGTGGCGGAGCTGGCATCGGGGTGCGTGTGCTGTACGCTGAGCGCGCCGATGCAGGATGCGCTCGCCGCGCTGCTGGATGATGAGGAGCCGGACGTGATCCTGATGGAGACTACCGGCTTGGCGGAACCGGCGGCGTTTCCCGCGCTGTTCGCGGCGCCCGCCCTCGCCGGCCGCATCCGCCTGGGCAACGTGGTATGCGTGGTGGACGCCTCCACGTACCTCCGCTACGCCGACCACCTGCTGGCACTGCCGCGCCAGGTGGAGCAGGCCAACACCGTGATCATGAACAAGATCGACCTCGCAGACGCCGCCACGCAGGAAGCCGTGCGCCGCCGCCTGCTGGCCACCTGCCCGCCCGGCGCGCTGCTGCTTGCCGCCGAGCGCTGCGCGGTCGACCCGGCAGTGGTGTACGACGAGCGCCCGGTCTACTTCGCCGGCAGCGGCCACCGCACCGGCCATTACCACGAGTTCCACAGCCGGAACTTCGAGCTCGGCAAAGCGGTGCCGGCGGCGGCGTTGCGCAAGCTTCTGCACGGCCTCGCCGGCGAGGTGGAACGGGCCAAGGGCCTGGTTCAGACGGACGCGGGCCCGAAGCTCGTACAGCTCTCCCTGGCGGGAGTGGAAATCGAGGACTGGTCCGAGCCTCTCGCCGCCTCCGGCATCACCGTGGTGGGTCGCAATCTCGACGCACTCGATCTGCCGGCCCGGGTAGCAGCGCTGGGGTTGAAGTAGCGCCATGACCGGCGTCACGGTTGGGGTGATTGCGAATCCGGTGGCGGCCACCGACATCCGTCGGGTAACGGCCAACGCCGCGAGCATGCCGGTCGCCGACCGCGCCAATGCCATATTGCGGGTAATGGCCGCATTGGGCGCGTGTGGGGTGCCGCGTGTGTTGATGATGCCGGAGAACGGCGGCATTGGCCGGCACCTGGCGCGCAGCCTGGAACGCGAGCGCAAGCTGGGCCGCACCGGTCTGCCGGCGCGCCACGTCACCGCCACGCCGGTCACCGGCACGGTGGACGACACCTTCGCCGCCACCCGCGCCATGGTCGCGGCCGGGGTGTCCGGGATCGTGGTGCTCGGCGGCGACGGCACCCACCGCGCGGTGGCCGCGTGCTGCGGCGAAGCGTGGATTGCCGGCATCTCTACCGGCACCAACAACGCCTTTCCCGAGCACCGCGAACCCACCGTCACCGGCCTGGCCGTGGGGCTGGCGGTGACCGGTCGCGTTCCTGCCGCCACGGCACTGCAACCGAACAAGATGCTGCAGGTCACGATCGGCGGCGGCCAAGGCGGCCGGCGCTCGGACATCGCCCTGGTGGACGTGTCGCTGACTACCGAAGCGTACGTCGGCGCCCGCGCCCTATGGCGCAGCGGGCACCTGCGCGAGATCTTCGTCACCTTCGCCGATCCGGAGGCTATAGGCCTGTCCGCGGTCGCCGGGTTGCTGCGGCCCGTGGGCCGGCGCGAACCGCATGGCCTGCGCGTCTGGTTGCAGCCTCCCGCCGAGGCGGATACCGTGCTGCGGGCCCCGATCGCGCCCGGATTGATCGAGCCGGTCGGTGTGCGCCGCTACGAGACGCTGGCGCCGGGCCACACCGCTTCCCTGCGCCCGGAGTCGGGCATGATTTCCCTGGATGGCGAGCGCGAATTGTATGTGCGGCCCGGCGACCGGGCGGAAATCACCCTCCTGCCGAATGCATTCCGCACCCTCGACGTGGGCGCGGTAATGCGCTACGCCGCCCGGCACCGCCTGTTGACCCGATAACCTGATATGGTCCGTGGCGGGACTCGCACACCGCGATGGGGTATAGTCGGTAGCCGGGAGACGCGATGAGCAACGACAACTTTCCGCTGAGCCGGGACGAACTGCTGCGGGCCTACCGGACCATGAAGACGATCCGGGAGTTCGAGGAACGGGTGCACGTGGAGTTCGCCACCGGCGACCTGCCCGGCTTCGTGCACCTGTACGCGGGCGAGGAAGCGGCCGCCACCGGGATCATGATGCACCTCGGGCCGAACGACCACATCGCGAGCACGCACCGCGGGCACGGCCACTGCATCGCCAAGGGCGTCGATGTGAAAGGCATGTTCGCGGAGCTGTACGGGCGCGCCACCGGCACCTGCCGCGGCAAGGGCGGCTCCATGCACATCGCCGACCTGGACATGGGCATGATGGGCGCCAACGGCATCCTCGGCGCCGGCGCGCCGCTGGTGTGCGGCGCCGCGCTGGCTTCCAAGTACAAGAAGGACGGCGGCGTGGCGGTGAGCTTCGTCGGCGACGGCGCCTCCAACGCCGGCAACTTCCTGGAGAGCCTCAACCTGGCCGCGGTGTGGGACCTCCCCGCCATCTTCGTGGTGGAGAACAACGCCTACGCGCAGTCCACCTCGCGCGACTACGCGGTGGCGGTGGACAGCTACGTGGACCGCGCCGCCGGCTTCGGCCTGCCGGGGGTAACCGTGGACGGCACCGATTTCTTCGCCGTGCACGAGGCGGCCGGGGAGATGATCGCCCGTGCCCGCAAGGGCGGCGGCCCAAGCCTTCTGGAGTGCAGCATGATTCGCTTCTACGGCCACTTCGAGGGCGACGCGCAGACCTACCGCGCCGCCGGCGAGGTGGAGGAACTCCGCGCCAACCGCGACTGCCTGACCCGGTTCGCGCAGCAGGTGGCGCAGGCCGGGGTGCTGGAGCAGGCGGATCTCGATAGCGTCGACCGGGAGGTCGCGGCATTGATCGACGAGGGAGTGGCCGAGGCGCAACAGGCGCCCCACCCCAGCGAGGACCAAGTCCTCACCGACGTCTACGTCAGCTACTGACGCGCCACCAGGAGGGCACGGAGAATGGCACAGCAAACGATACGCCAGGCAATCAACCAGGCATTCCACCAGGAGATGGAGCGCGACTCGACGGTAATCCTGATGGGCGAGGACATCATCGGCGGCACCGGCAGCCCCGGCGAAGAGGAAGCGTGGGGCGGCGCCATGGGCATCTACAAGGGCCTGTACCGGGTATATGGCGACCGCCTGCTCGACACGCCGCTGTCTGAGGCGGCGTTCGTGGGCGCCGCCATCGGCGCGGCAACCTGCGGCATGCGTCCGGTCGCCGAGCTGATGTTCATCGACTTTCTCGGCGTCTGCTTCGACCAGATCTTCAACCAGGCGGCCAAGTTCCGCTACATGTTCGGCGGCAAGGCCCAGACCCCGGTGGTGATCCGCACCATGTACGGCGCCGGCCTGTCCGCGGCCGCCCAGCACTCGCAGACCTTGACCTCCATGTTCACCCACGTGCCCGGCATCAAGGTGGTGTGCCCCTCCAACCCCTACGACGCCAAGGGGCTGATGATCGAGGCGATCCGCGACAACGACCCGGTTATTTACTGCGAGCACAAGAAGATTTACGACACCACCGGGGACGTGCCGGAGGAGATGTACAGCATTCCGTTCGGCGAGGCGGACATTCGCCGCGACGGCGACGACGTGACCATCGCCACCTACGGGATGATGGTGCACCGCGCCCTGGAGGCGGCGGATCAGCTGGCCGCGGACGGCATCGAGTGCGAGGTGGTCGACCTGCGCACCCTGTCGCCTCTCGACACCGACACCATCCTGGAGAGCGTCGAGAACACCGGCCACCTGGTGGTGGTAGACGAGGCCCCGCCGCGCTGCAGCGTGGCCGCCGACGTGGCCGCCCAGGTGGCGCGCGACGGGTTCCGGGATCTGAAGGCGCCGGTCGGCATGGTCACCGCGCCGCACACGCCGGTGCCGTTCTCGCCGGAACTGGAAAAGCACTTCGTGCCGAGTGCCGACAAGATCGCCGCCTGCGTGCGGGACACCCTCGATGACTAAGGCGATCACCATGCCCAAGTGGGGGCTGAGCATGAAAGAGGGGCTGGTGGGCGACTGGCTGGTGGCGGAGGGCGCCGAGGTCGGCGCCGGCACCGAGGTGGTGCTGGTGGAAACCGAGAAGATCGCCGGCGGCGTGGAGGCGGCGGAGGCCGGCACCCTGCGCCGCGCCGTGGCCGCTACCGGCGACACCCTGCCGGTGGGCGCACTGCTCGGCGTGCTCGCCGGCGCCGACACGCCGGACGCGGAAGTCGACGCCTTCGTCAGCGAGTTCCAGGCCAACTTCGTGCCCGAGGAGACCGACGCCGAGGAAGGCGGCGACCAGACCGAGACGATCCAGGTGGGCGAATTCTCGGTCAACTACCTGCGGCAGGGATCCGGCGCCAAGACCGCCGTTCTGCTGCACGGCTTCGGCGGCGACCTGAACAACTGGCTGTTCAACCAGGCGGCGCTGGCCGAGCACCGCACCGTGATCGCGCTGGACCTGCCCGGGCACGGGCTCACCACCAAGAAGGTGGCCAACGGCAACCTGCTGTGCATGGTGCACGTCCTGCAGAACCTAATGGACAGGCTCGGCGTGGCCGGAGCCGACTGGGTCGGCCACTCCATGGGCGGGGCGATCGCCCTGCAACTGGCGCTCACCCGGCCCGACCTGGTGCGTTCGCTGACCCTGCTGGCCAGTGCCGGCCTCGGTCCGGAGATCAACACCGACTACCTGCAGGGATTCGCCGCCAGCCGCAACCGCCGCGAACTCAGGCCGCACGTCCGGCAGTTGTTCGCCGACCCGTCGCTGGTCACCCGCCAACTGGTCGCCGACCTGCTCAAGTACAAGCGGCTCGACGGCGTTCAGGAGTGCCTGGAGGCGCTGGCGTACCAGCTCTCCGACGCCGCCGGTCAGGCCGACGCCGTGCGCCCGGTCGTCGACTCCGGCGCCATCCCCACGCTGGTGATCTGGGGCGCTGACGACCGCATCATCCCGGCCGCCCAGGCCCGCGCCCTGCCCAAACAGGACAACGTGCACATCCTCGACAACACCGGCCACATGGTGCAGATGGAACGCGCCCCCGACGTAAACCGCCTCATCACCACCTTCTGGAACAGCCAGCCCTGACCGCCCATTGGACCCGCCGGCCGAGCGGGGCGCGGGCCTGTTCTTCGAATACGAAGCCGAGGTGCATGGACCTGCTCCTGAGGATGCAGGCATGGTACGGCGCCTCGCAGATGCGCGCACGCGCAAATGAGGTCGCAATCGAACGCTACGAACCATCCTGACCAGTACGTCCAGGGCGTAGTCGATACGTTGGCCGACTTGGTCGGCGATGTGACAGAAGCGGGGCCGGTCCTCCGGCGCCAGTGGCGGGAGCAGCGCCGGCGCCCCCGCAGAGTTCCTCCGGCACCCATTAACTCGTTCATCACCGCCATTGCGGAGCCGGTCAGGATCATGAAGAGCTTCGGGCCGGACCGAAATGGTGCCCAGCAAGCGCAGCAAGCGCAGCAAGCGCGGAACGCGTTTGCGCGTGGGCGAACCGGTCTACCATGGCTGACCATTCATGCGTGTCTACATGCTCAGGAGACTGCTGTTGGCGATACCGACGGTTTTCCTGGTCAGCCTGATCGTCTTCTTCATGATCCGCTTTATCCCTGGAAGCGCGATCGACGCGGCGGTAGTGCGCATGGGCATGGTGGGCGGCGAGATGGGAGCGGTCACTCCGGGCGAGAACTGCGGAAGGTGTTGGTAGCGGAAAACGCGGCACGTTCGACATTGTCCACCTGAAACCAGGTACGGTAGGGGGTTCCCGTGGCGCCGGCGCTAGCGAAGTCGCACAGCGCGATGTCGCCAGGCCCGCTCGCGTATTGGTAATGCAGCCACGGTCGCAGCCAACCGGCGAACGAGCTCCGGCTCTCGCCCATTCTCGCGGCATCGAACCGTGGCGGACGCGCGTCGGCGTCAGCACTCAGGCGCGGATCATGGGCCAGCAGGATCGGTCCCCGGTAGACGCTGCTGCGCCCCGCCCGGTCGCGTTCTCCCACCCAGTAATGGAGCGACAGGTCGAGCTCTAGAGTGACCCGGTCGCCAGCGCACCATCGGCGCTCGATGGCCGCGTATGCGCCCGCACGGGGACTAGTCAGTGGGCTCCCGTTGAGCGCCAACCTGGTCTCGTGCGACCATTGCGGAACCCGGAGCCGCAAGGTGAATGATTCAGGAGCCTTCGGCTCAATGGCAATCTCGATGCGGCCGGACGCCGGATAATCAGTTTCCTGCGCAACCCGGATCGCGTTGCCCGCAGGCGTTCGTGTGTGCACGGCACAGTCGCCGAAGTAATTGATCGCCAAGCCGCCTGCATCCTCCATCAGTCCCCACTCGCCGATCAGGCCAAGGCTGCGCGGGGCGTTGACCGCACAGCAGTTCAACTCGGGTGCTCCCGGCTGCGCCTGCCAGTTGTGGTCGACGACGAATGCTCCCCTGCTTCCCTCCATTGGTGTATTGTAGGTGCACCACCTTCCCGACCGGGACAGAAAACCCAGGCCGGAGTTCAGCAGGCTTAATTCGATCTCGTCGGCCACGACTGGATTGCCCGTAAGCTTGAGCATGTCGACCGACAGCGCAAGCCACGCAATGGTACAGCAGGTCTCAATGGCGCCATCGTCATACGGGTTGCCGGAGGCCTGTTCGCCGGAGGAGAAGCCACCGTTGTTGTGTCGGTCGTTGCGCACGATGCTCCACCAGATGTTCTCGAACGCGTCACGATAGCGCTCGTCACCGGTCAGGTAATACAGCTCACCGATCCCCTGGATGACGTGCAGACTTTCCCAACGCGGCTTGCGCCCCTGGTAGAATTCCTTGCCTTCCAGCGCCACACGGATGTAGTCGCCGCACTGCGGCTGCTGCAGGTCCGCCTCAATTTGTTGAATGAGCCGGAGGTACTCGGGATTGGGAATCTGCCGATAGAGCAGACACAGGCCGTGCAGGCAGGCCATGTTCATCTCTTCGCAACCTGGCGAGGTGGCGTAGAGACGGGTGCCATTGAGGTACGTGCTGCACATCAGGTCGGCTATCCGGCGCACGCAGTCGAGCGTCCCGTCATCGCCGCTCTCCATGTGCCACAACAGCAGGCCGAACATGACGTGGTAGTGTCCCCAGGCATCCCAGGTGGGCAACGGATCATCCATGCCGCTTGACCTGATCCTCGAGTTGGGAGCACTCCCCGTCAGCCGGCTGCCGGGCGGCCATGGCCCGAGGTAGCCGTCGGCTGCTTGCAGCGACCGAAGTTCGTGCACGAACCACTCCAGGTGGCGCCGCAAACGATCGTCGCGCGTCAGGCGGTAGATTTGGACGCAATGGGTCAGGTACTTGCCCGCATACTCGCCTTCCCACGGACAACGGTCGCGCGCCGGCTGGAGGTCGCGTTCGCGGAACATCTCCAGCAGGCCCGGATTCGCATACGGCAGCGGCAGGATCCACTGCTCGATCGCCGCGGTAACGCGTGCACCGACCTCGCCGGACAGATTCCAGGAAGCATCGCGGCACGGTACGATCAGGGGCCGGCGAAAATCCGTCATCGCGTATCCATCCAGGGCGGATCGGCCACGTATGGCGCAATCTCCGGCATGCCGAGCGCAGCGCGCAGACGCAAGGTGTCAAGATAGAAACGGGCCGCACTCTCCACCGCCTGCGTGTTGTGGAACGCCTGGGCAAGTGAGTCGCCGATGGCGAAGGTGCCATGCCACTTCAGGATCGCCGCCGGGCACTCCGCCAACGCTTCGGCCATCGCCGCATCGGCTGCCGCCCAGCCCATGAACTCGCGCGCGGCCACCACCTTGATCACCGGGCCCAGGTAGATCAAGCCATTTTCGTCCACCGGAGTGAACTGGTCCACATAGAATGACAACAGCGCGGGGTGGTAGGGGTGGGCATGGATGACCGCCCGCGCGTCGGTCCTACGGTAGATCGCACGGTGCATCGACAGTACGCTCGACGCGTTTTCCACCGGGTCATCGCAGTGAACGGACGCGCGGATCAGTCGTTCCGGAACCAGGTCACGCTTGAAACTCCCGGTGCGGGTGATGATCAGTTCGTCTCCGCGCGGCCCACAGCGCACGCTGTGGTTGCCGCCCTTCAGATGCAGCAGGCCGGAGGCGACCAGGAGGTCGGAGTAGATCGCCATCTCGGCGGCGACCTGCTCCAACTCGAGTTCGGCGGTATTCATCGCTCTGCAACCTCCACATAGGAGCGGTAGCCCGCCACGTAGGTCTCGTGCGCCACCGCGTCGGGCTGGAATTGACGCTCCGGACCAGCGGCTGCAGCGATGGCGCAGCGATGGTCAGAATATATGCCGGCCGCCACACCGGCAATCAGCGCCGCACCCAGCGCGGTCGACTCGCGGCTCGCCGGAACCGAGACCGGGATCCCCGTCACGTCTGCAATGATCTGCGCCCACAGCGCTGAGGCGGCGCCGCCGCCCGTGAACCGCAACCGACTGAGCGGTGAAACGTGCTCGGCCACCGCATCCAGCGCATGCCGCTGCGCATAGGCAACCCCCTCCAGCACGGCGCGGGCAAGACTCGACAACGAGTGCGACAGCCGCAAGCCTGACACCACGCCGCTCGCGTCAGCGCGCCACAGCGGCGTGCCGGAGCCGGCAAGGTGCGGTACCACCAACAGGCCGTCGCTGCCTGGCGGTGCCTCGGCCGCCAGCGCATCCAGATCGCCGAAGCTGCGCGTTCCTCCGTCAGGGCGGGCCACGTTCAGCAGGTCGCGCAGCCAGCGATAGGCCGAGCCGGCGGACAACAATAGCCCTTCCGTGTCCCAGTAACCTGGCAGCGCCGACGGGCAGCAAGTCAGGCGTGGATCCCGCACCGGCCGGTTGGTAATCACGCCCACTACCCCTGCCGTACCGATGTAGATGCTGGCGACGCCGGTGCCCTCGATGCCGGCACCGATCTTGAAGCACGCCGAATCGGAACCCGAGGCGACCACCTTGACGCTGCGCGGAAGGCCGGTGGCTGCCGCCGCTGTCGCTCCGATCGTACCGGTGACGGTCCCGGGCGCGACGAGCTCCGGCAGCGCCGCGGCCGAAATTCCGCTTGCGGCCAGCAGCTCGTCATTCCACCGCCGGGTTTCGAGGTCCATCAGCCCGACGTAGGAGCCATATGAAGCGTCGCAAGACCACCCGGATCCGGTGAGGGCATTCAGCACTGCGCTCTGCGGAATCGCGAACAGCGCGGCCGCGTCGAAGATGCGCGACTGGTGGCGCCGCAGCCACATGATCTTCGCCACCGACGGCGTCGCATCGAGCGGTATCCCGGTGAGTTGCTGGAACCGGTCGGGGCCGTCAAGGCGCAGCCCCAACTCGTCGGCGGCACCGGATGCCCGGCGGTCGTACCAGAAGATCGCCGAGCCGCAGGGTTCGCCGTCGCGGCCGACAGGAAGCACTGTGGCTCGCGAGCCGGTAACTCCCACGGCCGCGACCTCGTCGAGGGGTACGCCGCTCGTTTCCAACGCCTCGCGCAGGACATCCAACGGCCACCGGGTCAACACCTCGGGGGGACACTCGGCCCACCCCGGCTGCGGTGCTTCACTCGGACAGTCGCGCCGTGCGTTGGCGACTTCGGCGCCAGCGCGATCGAATATGGAAACCTTGACTTCGGAGGCGCCCGCGTCGAGCGCAACCAGATAGCTCATCCCGACAACCCCTCAGCGGCCGGCCAGGCCCAGCTTCCCCGGGCACATGATACCCGCAGGATCCAGTGCCTCCTTGACCCGTTCCAGCAGAACCATGGAGGAACCGAGGTCGCGGCGGATTACCGGCAAGCGGGCCAGCCCGACCCCGTGATGGTGTGCAGTGGAGGCGCCGGTACGCAGGGCGACCTCGTTGGCAATTTTCCATATGGCGCGCAACTCAGCCTCGGCCGCTGCGGCGTCGCGTGGCGCCGACCGCGCGCCCAAGAGGATCAGATACAGCGAGGTACCTTGCGGGTACACGTGAGAGAAGTGGCCGAGCACCTCGCTGGCATGCTCGCTCAGCGCCGACTTCATTTCCGACCAGGTCCATTCGATCCGGTCCCAGAAGTTCGCAACCTCAATGGTCTCCGCTACGCCCGATGGCTGGGCAAGCAGGTTTTCGATGGCGGAGAAGTCGAATCGCCGCGCCAACCAGGCAGCAACCGGATCGGCGCCCAGCAACCGCCCACCGTCCGCGACGCAGATCTCCATCGCCTCAGCGTATTCGGCTTGTGCCACACGGCTCAAGCCCTCGAATCCCAGGAACATCACGCAACCGGAAAGGCGGTGGTCGTGCATCACGTGACGCGACTCCTCCCGGTCGTAGAACCGCACGATGAACGGGGATAATCCGCACTGCATGACGAGGCGCATTACGCGCAGACCTGAATCCACCGCGTCGAACGCCACCGCTTCCAGGAGCCGCGTCGCCGCACGCGCAAAGATCCTCAACGTTACCTCGGTAACGATACCGAGCGTGCCCTCCGCGCCAATGAAGAGCTGCTTCAGATCGGGCCCGAGCGGAGCTCGGACGGAGCGCTGCGTAGTCACCACCTCACCGCTGGGGAGCACCACCTTCATTGCAATCACCAAGTGTTCGATCCCGCCATAGCGGGATGAGAACTGGCCGGTCGCGCGCGTCGCGACCCATCCGCCCGCCGTAGAGACGCCGAGCGATTGCGGTGAATGACCGAGGGTGTAGCCGCGCTGGTTGAGATACCGCTCCACCTGCGCTCCGACGGCGCCAGCTTGGACCGTTATCATCTGGTTCACCAGATCCACCGAGACGACCTGATCCAGGTGGGTCAGATCCACAGTGATCCCACCGGTGAGCGGCAACGGCGCGCCGGTGACCGATGATCCCGCCCCCCACGGGGTGACGGCTATGCCGTGGCGACCCGCCCACTCCAACACGAGGGCCACCTCCTCCGTGCCGCGCGGCGACACCACCAACTCGGGGGAATATGTGCGTTTCTCCTGTTGCGCCGCCTTGATAGCTATCGACCAGGCGTCGCGACTGTGTCGCCGGAGATCGGATGGTGAATCCGAAAAACGACTTGCGGGGAGCAACGCGCGCAGTCCGGCAAGAGACGGAGTGGAGCGTACGCGTTGCGGAACGATATGCTTACCGAGGTCGTCCATACCGGCGGCTACGGGTCCGCGAAGGGGAAGGTGCCGGCGTAGCCGAGGGTCTTCAGGGTGAAGTCGGGGGAGCTGACGAACTTGATGCCGGGGTACATGGGGTTCTGCTGGAAGTGCAGCACCAGGTTGGCGCGGATGTCGTCCTCGGGGTCGTCGCCGAACTTGACGCCCTGGTGGGGGATGTGGGCGAAGAACACGATGGCGTCGCCGGCGAGCGGGTACAGGTGCTCCTGCGGCTGTTCGTCGCACCATACCTGGAACGGGTTGCTGCGGTCGTCGGTGTAGTGGATGTGCGGCAGCACCTCGTCCGGCAGCAGGCGGTCGACGTAGTCCTTCAGGAAGGTCAGCCGTCCGCGCTCGGGGGTGTTGTCGGTCAGGTAGAAGGTGGTGTTCATGCACAGCGCGCGCAGCGGGCGCGCGGCCCCGGCGTTGCGCTCCTGGTAGTGGTAGTCGGCAAAGTCCATGTGCCACTCCTGCCGGTACGCGCGCGGGTTGATGTGGGCGCGGAACGAGCGCAACTGGCATTGCTTGCCGAGCATCGCCTTCAGGTAGGGGGCGACGCTGGGGTGGCCGACCACGCCCTGCGACAGCTCCGGCTCCAGTTGCAGCAGGCTCTCGAACGCCACGTTGCCGACGCTGTTGTCGATCTCGTTCAGCCCGCGGCGGTGCATGTCGTACAGCTTGCGCTTCCACTCCGCCACCGTGCCGGCGTCGAGCGCCCCGCGCACCAACACAAAGCCGTCGCGCTCAAGATCCGCCAGCCCCGCCGGCACCTCCCGTTCGGCCATCGTCACTCCTCCCTGCACCCTACTGTCGCAAGGATCGGCCTCGCCACGCAATCCGACCGATCCGACCAATCCGACCGCCTCACCCCTTGAGCGCGCCGATCATCACGCCCTTGATGAAGTAGCGCTGCAGGAACGGGTACACCGCCAGGATCGGCAGTGTGCCCACCATGATCACCACGAAGCGGTTGCGGGTGACGCCGGCGATCGCCTCGAACGCCATCCGCTCCTCCTCCTCGGGCGGCAGGATCAGCAGCCTGCGCAGGACCATCTGCAGCGGGTGCAGGTCCGGATCGGGCAGGTAGATCAGGGCCGGGAAGTAGGCGTTCCAGTGCCCGACCGCGTAGAACAGCACGTTCACGGCGATGATCGTGCTCGACACCGGCACCACGATGCGGAAGAAGATGGTCAGGTCGTTGGCGCCGTCGATCTTGGCCGACTCCGGGATCGACTCGTCGATGTTGCTCTGCAGGTAGGTGCGGGTAATGATGATGTTCCAGGCCGCCGCCGCGGTCGGCAGCACCATTGCCCAACGGGTGGCGTACAGCCCCAGGTTGCGCACGATGATGAACGTGGGAATGATGCCGCCCGAGAACCACATGGTGAAGGCGATGTAGAACATCAGCAGTGAGCGGCCACGGAAGCCGCGCCGCGACAGCGGATAGGCGACCGTCATCGTGATCGCGACGTTGAGCGCGGTGCCGACGCTGGTATACCAGAGCGTGTTGTAGTAGGAGCGCCACACCTCGGTAGACTTCACCACGGTCTGGTAGCCGACCCAGGTGATGTCCTGCGGCCACAGCCACACCGTGCCGCCGAGGATCGCGCGGCTGCCGCTGATCGAGTTGCTGAACACGTAGAGGATCGGGAAAATGGTGACCAGCGCAGCCACCGACAGCACCAGGGCGATGGCGTACTCCGCGAGCCGCTCGGCCACGCTGCGCTGATAGCGGACGTTCATGCCCCAGTCACCACAGGCTGGTGCCGGTGAATTGCCTGCTCATCCGGTTGACCATCAGGATCAACACCAGGTTGATCACCGAGTTGAACAGGCCGGCCGCCGCGGCGAAGCTGTAGTCGCCGCCGGCGATGCCGCGGCGATACACGAAGGTGGAGATTACGTCCGCGGTCTCGTAAGTGCCGGGGCCGTACATGAGCAGGATCTTCTCGAATCCCACCGACATCATCTGCCCGACGTACAGGATCATCAGAATGATGATGGTGGGCGCGATGCCCGGCAGCGTAACAAAGCGCAACTGTTGCCAGCGGTTGGCGCCGTCCACCCAGGCAGCGTCGTACTGCTCCTGGTCGATGGCGGTGAGCGCGGCCAGGTAGATGATGGCGCGCCAGCCGAAGTGCTGCCAGATGTCGGACCCGATGTACAGCGGACGAAACCAGCCGGGCATGATCAGGAACGGCACCGTCTCCACCCCCATCCGGTCCAGCGCGATGTTCACCAGGCCGTTCTCGGTGTTGAACATGGCGTTGATCAGCCCCACCACCACCACGATGGAGACGAAGTGCGGGATGTAGCTGATGGTCTGCACCCAGCGCCGGAACAGGCTGTTGTGCACCTCGTTCAGCAGCAGCGCGAAGATGATCGGTACGGTGAAGTTGAAGAAGAAGCCGTAGAAATTGAGCAGCAGGGTGTTGCGCACCGTGCGCACGAAGTGGATGGAGGTGAAGAACTGCTCGAACCACACGAACCCGGCCCACGGACTGCGTAGAATGCCGAGAAACGGGCTGAAGTCCTTGAACGCGATCAGCAGCCCGTACATCGGCAGGTAGTGGAACAGGAAGTAATACACAACCGCCGGCACCGCCAGCAGCCACAGGTACCGGTCCTGGAACAGCGCCTTGCCGAGGCGATTTGCGAGCGGCGATCCGCGTGCCCGCACTGCCGGCGGCAGGGCCCCGGGTTGGGTTAAGGAGTCGCCCCGAGGCGGTGCGGCCCCGGGGCGGTCATTGGGACGGATGAGCGGCTACCTGGTCGATGCCGTGTAGTCGTCGTGCTGCTGCTGGATGATTTCCACCAGCTCATCGACGCCGACCCGCTTCATCGTGGCGACGTAGTCGTCGAACCGGTCGAGCGACTCCTGCCCGGTGATGAACTTGAAGGTCCACTCCTCCTGGGTCGGGTTGATCTCCTCGCGCAGGGCGCGCAGGCGCCGGTCCTGCTCCGGCGAACCGAGGTAGCGCGGGAACGGCGATACCGCAATCGGCGCCGCGAGCTGGGTCAACTCGTACGAGAACGGATCCTGCGAGAAGCGCGCCGCGAACGACTCGTCGTCATCGGCGTACAGCGGATGGTTGAACGCACCGATGTCCGCCAGCACCGTCTGCACCGACTTGCCCTCGTCGTTGTTTCGGATCGCGTCGCTGTACTCGGGCAGGCCGGCGAAGTGCTTCAACCACGGCGAGTTGGAACTCTGCGAGGGGTTGATGTTGTAGTGCTCTCCCTCGAGGCCGTAGTTGGAGTACAGGTAGCCCTGCGGGCTGGCCCACACGTAGTCCAGCCACTTGATGGCGACCTCGGGATTCTTGCTCTGGCTGGTGATCACCGTGGCGGCGCCGACCAGCGGCTCGTGCACGTAGCGGGACGCACCCTGGGGATTCTTGGGGAGAGGAGTCCACGTGTACGTGCCGGCGATGTCGGATTCGCTGAGCAACCGGTTCCTGAACAACACGCCGCCGATGCCGGTCCAGAAGCCGCCCAGGCGGTCATCGGAGTTCAGCGAGTTCTGGATCTGTGCGGACTGGGTAATCTCCTGCGCCAGCGCGCCCGCCTCGTACAACTCGTTCAGGAACGCGAGATAGTCGCGGTACCCGGGGCTGATGTAGTCGTAGGAGAGCACGCCGTTGTCGAGCGAAAAGCCGAAGCTGTAGTAGATGTCCAGGTCGAGGCCGGAAGCGCCGAACCACTCCAACTGCCACAACGTGCGCGCGCTCAGCGCAACCTCGTCCTGCTCGCCGTTGCCGTTGGGATCCTGCGTCGCGAACGCCTTGGCCACGGTCAGCCAGTCGTCCAGGGTCTCCGGCTTGTCCAGCCCCAGCGTTTCCAGCCAGTCCTCGCGGATGTACCAGTTCTTGTAGTTGCTGATCGGCGGCACCGTGCGCGCGGCGGTGGCGTACACCTCGCCGTCCGGGGCCACCAGGGCGGGGCGCATCTCCGTGAACTCCTCCAGCAGCCGCTTGGTGTTGGGCGCGTAGCGGTCCACCAGCTCGGTCAGCTTGATGGTCGCCCCCTGGGCGTGCAGGTCCACCGGACTGCCGACCACGTAGTTCCAGCCCAGAGTCAGCATGTCGGGCAGATCGGCCGCGGCGGCGATTCTGGTCTTGATGAAGGTCGTGTACTCGTTGCTCGGGACCACCTGCCAGTCGATGGTGACGCCGGTGTCCGCCATGATCTGTTGCCAAACCGGACCGTCACCGAACCCGACCGGGTGCTCCCAGCCGGCGTAGCTCAGCGTGACGCTGCCCGGCTCCACGATCGGCAGCGTGTAACCGGACTCGGCGGTACTGCCGGCCGCCGCCGAGTCCGCTTCTCCTGCCGCCCACACCTGCGTCGCGGCCAGGGCGAATGCCAACACGGCGACAAGAGCCGCCGTACCAAGTCTTCCATGGGCTATCAAGGTCTTTACCTCCTATGGTGTCGATGATCGTAGCAGCCAGCCGTCCGGAGGTCAAAGATCTGTCTCGGTGAGCGCCACGGTGATCCTGCAGCAACAAGGTGACCGAGCACCGGTGAACTGGAAATGCGCCGGTTGCGCCGGTTTGCAGTGTCGGCCCGGTTGCGTCATCATGCCGGGTACACTTGAGCGGTTCCAGGCTGCCGTCAGTGGCCCGTCCGCGGGAGAGGGGAGACCGGTGGGGACAGCGACCGAGAGCGGACTCGATGCACCGGTAGCGCTGGCGGCGAAGCGAAGCCGACTGGTTGACCGGGGGTTCGGTATCGTGCCGGGGTTGCTGCCAGTGGAGCTGCTGGCGCGCCTGCGCCTGGTTACCGACCGCATGCTCGACGCCCTCAGCGACGAACAGAAGCAGCGCTCCGGCGGCCAGGGCAGCATCTTCGCCATGGAGCATCAGGATCCGGTGTTCTCGGAGTTGATCGCCCTGCCGGAGACACTTCAGGCGTTGCACGGACTCGGCTTTCCCCGGCCGCGCTACTGGAGCGGGTTCATAATCGCCAAGGAGCCGTACTCGGGGCCGCTCTACTGGCACCAGGACTGGCCGTTCTGGGACCACCCGGTCAGCGCCGACCCGCTGCCGCACCAGATGTTCTTGATGTGGTACCTGGTCGACACCCGGCCCGAGAACGGCTGCCTGCGGGTGCTGCCGCGCTCCCACCGGCTGCGCTACGGCGTGCACGACGCCATCGGCACCGGCCACGACGACACCGTGCGGCACGAGGACCCGGCCACCTCCCCTGCCTACCAGTGCCATCCGGACGAGGTAGACGTGCCGGTACGGGCCGGCGACCTGGTGATCGGCGACGCCCGCCTGCTGCACGCCGCGCACGGCAACGCCACCGCCCGGCGCCGCACCGTGATCACCATGTGGTACCTGCCGCGCTACGACGAGCTGAGCGAACCGCTACGGGCCGCGTTCCAGGAGCGCCTCCACGCGCCGCCGCCGCCCGACCTGCCGGCAGCCCAACTGGACCGCATCCGCCACTTTCTGCCCGACTACACCGGCAACGCGGCCCCCGCCCCCTGGAACCGGATCCCCGGCCACCACCTTCGTTCCGTTCCGTACGAGCGATAGAATCCGTACGAGCGATAGAAACTGTGCCGGACACCCGTCCGGAGCTGCAGATCTACGACTCGAGGCTCTCGGCGAGCACTCGCAGCTTCTCGATGAGCGTGGCGTGCGCCCCCTGGACCCCTGAAACAGCCAACGGAACGTGTTTCTGAGCGAGCATGAGCTTGTCCGGATCGAGCGATGTGTCGTAGACGTGGCGGAAGGCGTGGCGGAATCGGCGCAACTCATCCACGTGCCGCGCCAGCTCTCGACTCCAGACCGCCGGCCGGACCGTAGCTATTTCCAACGTCATTCGGTTGATCAGGTCTCGATGCCAGCGACTGGCGTCAATCTCGTTCTCGAACGTCTTGGCGATGCGGAGCGCATAGTTCTCCAGGAGCGAGTACAGATTGTGAATGGTGTAGCCCAGCGCCGCGAAATCCAGGTCTTCGGTGGCACCGGCAAGAATCCTGGCTGTCGCGCGCGTGTTCTGCTCCGCCAGTTCCGCGAGCAGCTCCAGGTCTTGATCAAGCTCCGAGATCAGCCGCAGCACCCCCTGCCTATGTTGCACGGTAGCGCTCCTTGCCTTCTCGCCGAATCGATCGCTCGATATAGGAGGACGCGGCAACCAGGTCGATCAGGTCGACCTTGAAGACCGACTCCAGAGCGATGTCCAGCAGCAGCGAATAGCGATCGCTGTCCACGGCAAGGTCGATGTCGAAGTCGATTCTCGTCACCTCGTTCCTGGCCAACGACCCAAACAAGACGACGCGGCGCAACTCCGGATCCGCTTCGCGAAAGCGCTCGACCAGCCGGCTCACCTCCCGGTGCGCCTCCGCCACGCGGCGGGCGAGCGCTTGTTCCAACGCCGGCCGCTCCCGCGCATTGCGCCGGTTGATGGCCTCCGCCAGTTGCAGCACCCCCTGCCGCTCGCGCTCCGTCAGTGCCATGCCAACAACGATAATCCGAACCGGGTTCGAGTGAAAGGCTCGGGCGGATCGGGCGCGTCCTTGACGGGGCGCGCGGATGTGGTCCGGTGACGATTCGGCGGGTCAGAGGGTCCGCCATCCCTACACGAGGAGGGGCACTATGGCTGTTCGATTCACTTGGATAATGGCACTTGCGCTCGCGCTGGTGGCTACCGTGACGTTTGCCAGCGGCGAGAGCGACACCGGCGCGGCGAGCGCCGAGAAGGAGTACGTGACCGATCCGTCCACCGGCAAGCAGGTGGTCAAGCCGGAGTTCGGCGGCACCATCACCGGGGCGCTGCTGACCAGGCCCTACGATCACGGCGACACCTGGATCACCCACGGCGCGGGCCTCATCGCCGGGCCGGCGATGGACAAGCTCGGGCAGGCGAACTGGGCCATCGACCGCAGTCTGAGCCCGTTCACTACCTATTACCCCGAGAACGTGGTAACCGGGCTGCTCGCCGAAACCTGGGAGAACCCGGATCCGCTGACCTACCGCTACACGATCCACGACAACGTGTTCTTTCATGACAAGCCGCCGGTGAACGGCCGCCAACTGACAGCCGACGACGTGGCCGCCAACTACGAGCGCCTGCTCGGCATCGGCCGGTTCGCCGGTCAGGAGCCCGCGGCGCACTCGTGGGGTACCAAGCGGATCCCGATGGAGTCGGTAACGGCAATCGACAACCTCACGCTCGAGATCAAGCTGTCGCAGCCGTACGCGGACACCGCCCGGTCTCTGTTCGACGACTGCCACATACGGGCCTACCCGCCGGAGATCTTCGATTCACTGCACGACGCCAACAGCGTCATCGGCACCGGGCCGTTCATCATGGACGAGTTCGTCAGCGCCACGTCGATCACGTTCGACAAGAACCCCAACTACTGGCGCGACGACGAGAAGTTCCCCGGCAACCGCCTCCCCTACGTCGACCGGCTGGTATTCCTGATGATGAGCGACGAGGCGACCAGGGTCGCGGCCCTGCGCTCCCGCCAGATCGACATCACCGGCGACCTCGGGACGTCCGCCATCAGGTCGATCAGCACGGTGGCGGATCTGCAGGAACGCCACCCGGAGATGCACTACTGGCCGATCTCGTTCCGGTCCGAGACGTCGCTGGCGTTCAAGATGGTGGAAGCCGGCCCGTTGAGCGACGTCAGGGTGCGGCGCGCGATGCAGATGGCGATCGACATCGAGGCGATCAGCGACAACTACTACCGCGGCCTGGCCAAGCCGCAGCCGTGGGGGCCGATCGGGCCGGCGTGGATCGGCTACCACAATCCTTTCGACACCTGGCCGGAGGAGCTCCAGCAGTACTGGGTCTACGACCCCGAAGGCGCCGAGCGACTGCTCGACGAGGCCGGATACCCGCGCGGCGACGACGGCACTCGCTTCCGGACCTCGGTGACGGTCAACGGCGACCGCTCCGACATCGGCTACCACGAGTTGCAGGTTGGCTACTGGAAGGAGATCGGCGTGGAGGTGGAGCTCAACGCGCCCGACAACGCATCGCACATCGGCCAGATCAGTTCCGGAGAGTGGGACGGTCTGACCTGGTACGTGAGCGTCGGCGCCGACTACGGCAACCTCGACGGCAGTCTCGGCGGCTTTCGCGCCGGCGCCAGCTTCACCGGCGGCGCATTTAACGATCCGGTGTTCGACGCCCGGTGGAACGAGTTGCAGGCTACCACCGGTGACGAGTACCGGCAGATGGCGAAGGCACTCGACCTGTACGTGGTCGAGCAGCACCGCTACCTGTGGGGACCGCTGGTGCCAAGCTTTACCGTTTCCCAGCCGTGGCTGGCCGGTTACAACGGCGAGATGCAGATGGGCAACTGCGGCTGGACCGAGATCTATGCACGCCTGTGGGTGGATGGTCAGCTCAAGGACGAGATGAACTAAGCTCGTCAAAAGAATTTCGCGTCCGGGGTCGGCCTGCGCGGCCCCGGACCCCATTTTCGCGATGCGCACCTACATCATCCGGCGCCTGCTGCTGTTCATCCCCACGCTGCTCATCCTGAGCATGCTGGTGTTCTTTACCGTGCGTCTGCTGCCCGGCGACTTGGTCGACATCCTGACGGCCGAGACGCAGTTCGGGGTCAGCAGCGAGGAGGAGAAGGAGCGCCTGCGCGCGATGATGGGGCTGGACGTTCCAGCCCACGTAGCGTACGTGCGCTGGATATCGGGGATCCTGTTGCACGGTACGCTCGGCCAGTCCCTGCAGCGGGGCAACGCGCCCGTGGAGGGGAAGATCCTCACCAGAGTGCCGGTCACCCTGGAGCTGGGGGCGGCGGCGCTGATCATCGGCCTGGTGATCGCGTTGCCGGTCGGCATCTACTCGGCGGTGCGCCAGGACAGCGCAGGCGACTACGCGGGACGCAGCGTCGCCATCTTCGGGCTGGCCACCCCCAACTTCTGGCTGGGCCTGATGGTGCTGATCTTTCCCGGCAACTGGTGGGGCTGGGCGCCGCCGTTGCGGCTGTATCCGTTCAGCGAGGATCCGCTGGCCCACATCGGCATGTTTGTCGTACCCGGCCTGATCCTGGGCACCGGCCTATCTGCCGCCACGATGCGGATGACGCGCACCATGATGCTGGAGGTGCTGCGGCAGGACTACGTGCGCACCGCCTGGGCCAAGGGCCTGCGCGAGCGGCTGGTGGTCGTCCGTCACGCGCTGAAGAACGCGTTCATCCCGGTGGTGACGCTCATCGGGCTGCAGTTGCCGATCCTGGTGGGGGGCTCGGTGATCATCGAGACGCTGTTCAACCTGCCCGGCCTAGGCTCGCAGCTCATCCAGGCGCTGTCCAACCGTGACTACCCGATGGTCTCGGGCATCAACCTGTTCTTTGCCACGTTCATCCTGGTCAACAACCTGCTGATCGACCTGCTGTACGCCACCCTCGACCCGAGGATCCGCTACCAATGAGCAACGTCGCCGATCCCGTGGGCGCAGAACAGCGACGCCGGCGCGGCCCGCTTGCGGACTTCTCCTACCGCCTGGTCCGGGAGAAACCGTTGGGGTTGCTCGGCGCCGCCATCATTGTGGTGTTCGTGCTGGTAAGCGTGTTCGCCGACGTGCTGGCGCCCGATCCCGAGCAGCGCCAGGACGTGACGCGAAGCATGCGGCCGCCCTCCGCCGAGCATCTGCTGGGAACCGATCACACCGGGCGCGACTTCCTGAGCCGCAACATCTACGGTGCGCGCCTGTCGCTGCTGGTGGGCTTCGCGGCGACCGCGGTGGCGGTGCTGGTTGCCACCGTGGTCGGCGGCTTGTCGGGGTTCGTCGGCGGCCGGCTCGATCTGCTGCTGCAACGGATCGTCGATGCCTGGCTGGCGTTCCCGGGCCTGCTGCTGCTGATGACGGTGATGTCGATCCTGGGCACCGGCACGCTGCAAGTGATCGTAATACTGGGGCTGGTATTCGGGATCGGCAGCTCGCGCGTGGTCCGGGGCGCGGTGATCGCCGTCAAGGAGAACGCCTACTTCCAGGCCGCGCAGGCGATCGGCAGCCAGACCTGGCATACGGTGCTGCGTCACGTGCTGCCCAACGTGATGCCGCCGATCATCATCATCTTCAGCATCACCATCGGCTCGGTGATCATCACCGAGGCTTCCCTGAGCTTCCTCGGTTTCGGGCTGCCGCTGAGCGTGCCGAGCTGGGGCGGCCTGCTGAGCCGAGAAGGGCGCCGCTACATGCAGGTGGCGCCCTGGCTGGCCATGTGGCCGGGCATCTTCCTCACCGTCGTGGTGTACGGCTTCAACATGTTCGGCGACGCTATCCGCGACCTGCTCGACCCCCGCCTGCGCGGCGGCGCCGGCCGCTTCTCCGCCCCCCGCCGCAGGCCGCCGAAATGAACTACCCGGCTTGCCGACTCGGCGGGATCACGTGCAATCCCTTCTCGCCACCGATCACGGCTTCATGGTAAACCCGGGAGTCGGTCGTGGCGAAGTAGATGCCTTCGCTGACCGCCAGTCCGAGGAGGTATACGTCGGTAAGCTGCTTCGGGGTAGTGCCCGCCAGCGGGCCGAAGACCGTCGTGTCGGACAGCGACACGGAATCGGCGATGAATTGGTGCGTGCGCAGATTGAGCAGATGGCGCAGTTCTACCAGCGCCTCGGCCGGTGACCCGGGCCCGTCAGGATATCCCGGATGGCCATAGATCCTGACGAACCCGTTTTGCGTCAGCGGGCAGGTTACGAGACGCTCGGACGCATTGTCGTGCTCCCAGCGGATGACTCTCTCATGATGCTCGTGCCGAGGGTCGATCCGTGCGATCAACACGTTCACATCCAGGAGGAACGCCACGCTATACCCCCTCCTGTTCCCGTAGCTGGTTGATGAAGTCGTCGGTGATCACTCGGGCGTCGGCGGCTGACCGCCGCAGTACCGGCCAGCCGCGCTCATCAATGTGGAACCGATCCCGTTGCGGAAGCTCCGGACCCGGCGCCTGCCGTGCAAGCAAGTGAGCCTCCAGCGACTCGGTGAGTAGCGCGCGCAACGTGGTGCCGCGCTCGGCCGCGCGGATCTTCGCTCTCCGGTACAACGCATCCGGCAGATCGATGGTGGTCTTCATTGCCCAACATTACCATATTTATGGTTCTATACCAAGGTAGCGGCTGCAAATGAGCGGCGCCGAACCCGTAGCTACCAGGGGGTAGTGTCCCACCGAGTGGTGTAATTCCAAGGTGATGAAAAAGGTCACCGGGGTCTCCGATAAGCTGTTGATGAACGAAAACCAAACAGCAGAGGAGAGCACCACGGTGACCGAAGAGAGCATGGC
>MKWU01002938.1_pt1 | contig 23729 bp, 32 predicted proteins | sample 809101 | NCBI WGS metagenome assembly MKWU01 (sample SAMN05860141, study PRJNA318959) | sponge metagenome | host: Aplysina aerophoba | place: Slovenia: Piran, Adriatic Sea, Gulf of Piran | collected 2013-05-07 | reverse complement strand
GAGCCGGAACTGCCGAAGCTCGCGTGGCCGAGTTAGAAGCTGAACTGAGGCGACTGCGCGGCGAATAACCGCACAGCCTCCACGGCGTTGACTTTCCTGCCAATTCCCTCCTCAAACCTGATGCAAGGAAATACCGCAAAAGCTTGCATCCACACCCTCGCTCCGTAGCTGAGCCGCCTCCTTAAGTTGGACAACCTACCGTCATTATGCAAGAATCTATCGGTGGTATTTTTGCAGTCCCACATAGACGATTAGAAGGAGAAAACACCTTAAGTATGACCATGTTCACAGACCTACCAAGCGACCTATCAGAACACCTTAGAATCAGAGAAACGGAGACGGGGGGAGCTGTCTTTTCAATAGGAGAGAAGTATCGATACCTGTTGCGCCGACATCTGAATGATGAGGGCGATGGCCATCTGATTTTCATCATGCTGAATCCATCTACTGCTGATCATACCGAAGACGATCAGACCATCAGGCGATGCAAAGGGTTCGCCGAAAGGGGTAGATACGAATGGTTGTCAGTAGTAAACCTTTTCGCATGGCGGTCCACCAAACCAGAAGGACTCCTGAGCGTGGATGACCCTATCGGAGAATATAACGATAGAATCATCAAGGCATCCTTGACGACTGCCAACAGAGTAATCATGGCTTGGGGGGACCACGGAAGCTTGCTTGACCGTTCAGACGCCGTGAGGGAATTGCTTAAGCAGTCATTTCATGGAGCATACCATCTTGGCTTAACGAACAAAGGAGAGCCACGTCACCCGTTGTTCAGGCCATATAAGACTACCCCTATTTGGGATGAAAGGACGCATCCCACAACGACATAAGGGTTCTATATGACAACAGAACCTACAGCCGCAATCTCCCGCCGGCGCAGACCCCGCGGACGTTATCCAAAAACACAGGATAGCGCAACTCCCAAGCGCCAGAAGCGTATACCGGAGTACCTCGAACCCGACGAGGTGAGCGCCATCATCAGAGCAGCGCCCAACCCGAAGGCGAAACTGCTGATGCTGGAGCAGTGGCGGGCCGGTCTTCGGGTATCTGAGGCGCTCGACCTTGAAGTGCGTGACCTGTCGCTCGATACGACCACTCCGACGCTGCGAGTGCGTTCAGGCAAGGGCGGTAAGTCGAGGCTGGTGCCGGTGCATCCGGAACTGCACGGCGCTTTGAGCAGTGCCCTAGCTTACGGGGACATCAGTCAGGGAAGAATCGTCGAGGCTCATCCCACGACTGCCTGGCGCTGGGTTAAAGCGGCGGTGAAACGTGCCGAGGCACTGGGAACGATTGCGCCTGGGAAACGTATTGGGACCCACACCCTGCGCCACAGCTGCGCCCGGCACCTGCTGATGAACGGCATACCGATCAACTACTTGAGTCGATGGCTGGGGCACAGCTCGATCCAGACGACACTCATCTACCTAGAGCTAGTGCCGGATCCAACGGGGAGCCTGGCGATGGTTCCTTAGTACTCCTTTCGGCGTCATATGAATTATCGTGCCGCGGGTGTGTTCCGACATTGCGCGTTGAAATAGCATTCAGCAAAGCTACTGTTGAAAAGATCCAACCAGGAAGTTCGATATGCCAGTAGATTACAGCTCGATCAGCAAAGAAAATAGAGTCAAATACGGCACAGATATCAGACGAATAGGCGGTATGCTCCTAGCTGACCGTTACGATGATCGCACCCACTTCATTTTCGAGTTGTTGCAAAATGCTGAGGATGCGCTTGCCAAACGTGGGACAGATTGGAGTGAAAGCCGCACAGTTACATTTTCCTTGTCTCCGGATGAACTCGTCATCTCCCACTTTGGCAAGCCCTTCGACGAGGCTGATGTACGGGGAGTCTGTGGAATCGGCGAAAGTACCAAGGAGTTGACCGACATAGGTCGATTCGGGATTGGTTTCAAGTCAGTCTACGCCTTCACTGATCACCCGGTAATTCACTCTGAAGACGAGCATTTCGAAGTCGTAGATTATGTCCACCCAAGACAAGTAAGCGTTCGTCACTTGGAACCCGACGAGACCGTCATTCGTATCCCTTTCAGAAAGTCCGAACCAGATGCAAAAGACGCGATTCTGAGTGGATTGCGGAATCTGAGCACGAGAACACTGCTATTCCTGCGGCAGATAGAGGAAATACATTGGGAAGACACTGACGGCGGGGTATCTGGTCTATACATGCGTGGCAAACGCGAGTCCATTGGTGGCAACGCTCGCAAAATCGTGATGATTGGCCACGATGACGAAAATGGCGATCTCGAGGAAGGTTACATCGTCTTTTCCAATGAGGTCTTCAAGGGGAATACAAGAGTCGGTCACGTTGAAATTGCCTTTGCACTTAAAGAAGATGACGTGAGCGGAGAATTCAAGATTGAAGCTGCCACAAACACTGAGCTCGTATCCTTCTTCCCAACAGTGCTGTCAACCAACTTGGGATTTATTTTACAGGGCCCATACCGTACTACACCAAGCCGTGATAATGTCCCGGAAAATGACGCCTGGAATCGTCACCTGGTTGACGAGACGTCAAAACTGCTGATAGTCGCACTAAGAGAATTACGAGGATTGGGTCTGCTAAATGTATCTGCTATTCAGTGTCTCCCGTTGGATAATTCACTAAGCAGACTTACTCCCCTATTCAATGGAGTTCGAGACGCCTTGCAGATCGAGCAATTGCTCCCTGCCTATAATGGCGGATACATCGCCGGACAGAATGCCATGCTTGCACGAGGACGGGGTCTACGCGACCTTATATCTCCTGCTCAACTGACCCAACTGTACGAATCAGACGAAGACATGCTTTGGCTGAGCGCGGAGATTACTGAAAATCGCACATCCCAGCTATTCGAATATCTTACGGATACACTTAACGTTCGCGAAGTCACGCCTGCCGACCTGATTCGCGGGCTGGACAAACCATTCCTCGAGCAGCAATCCGATGAGTGGATAGAGCGGCTCTACAAGTTTCTTAATGAACAAAGGTCATTAAGGACCTGGATGTCTAACGTGCCGTTAGTCCGCCTACATGATGGAACTCATGTGGTCGCAGAAATTGGCGATGAGCCACAAGCATATCTGCCTGCGGACAACGTAACTGACTTCGCGACTGTCCGCGCCAATGTCTGTCAAACGGACGAGGCGCTTGAGTACCTTAAGTATCTGGGACTCAGGGAACCAGATCCTGTTGACGACGTAATCGCAAACGTTCTGCCGAGATATCAATCTGAGAGTGTGGATGTTACCGATGGAGTCTATCAGTCAGATATCCGCCGTATAGTGAACGCACACGGAACGGATTCGCGGGAGCAACGGAATAGGCTTATCGGCGAATTACAACGGTCAAGATTCATCTCGGCGGTCGACGCCGGTAACGGCACCGCAAAGTTCGTACTGCCTCGAGAAACGTATCAAGCCACGGAGGCACTTAAAGAACTCTTTGAAGGGGTTCAGGGCGTGTTTCTTGTGGACGATTCTAGGGACGCACTCAAGGGGAGGCAAGTCAATGAAGTCATGCAGGCTGCTGGTGTATCAAATATGTTAGAGCGACGGCCGGTAGAAGCCTCGCTCAAAGATGAAGGGAAAGCCGAACTTAGACGCAGTTCTGGCGACGACCGCATGACTTACGAAAGGCCGGTGGAAGATTACAGTCTTATGGGATTGGACAATCTCCTGACTCTGCTGCCCGAATTACCTGACGGAAAGGCGTCCGAGAAGGCGAGATTGCTGTGGGATGCACTGCATGCACTAGAAAGAAGCAGATCCATCAATAATTTCAAGGGTAGATATCGTTGGTTTTACCATCACAGCAAAGAGACCACATTCCAATCACATTTTGTACGCAAGCTGAATGAACGGCCTTGGGTGCCGAACAAGAATGGCACGTTGGAGCAACCCGGAGCCGTGACGTTCGGTGATACGGGCTGGGCCGAAAACCCCAACCTCCAGTCTGAGATCAAGTTTATGCCAGACGTTGTTACCGAGTTAGCAGAAGCAATGGGAATTCAGCCAGAAGCGCTTAGTTTCCTACAACAAAGGGGCATAACAATTGACCAACTGAAAGACCGATTTGCCGAACTGGATGAAAAGGATGATACAAAATCCAACGAATCTGACTGTTCAGAAGATGACACACAAAACGACGCAGGACTGGACGATCAGACTAACCAAGATGAAGCCGGCTCTGATGAGAAGCAAGGCGACACAACTCAGAACGGACAAAATGAAACTTCAGACGACGATCCTAATACTGGCGGCAAGAACGACCCTGCCATACCAGCTACAAGGGAATTCATCTCTTACGTGGCGGTATCACAAGACGATGATGGTGAAGATCCAGATGGAATAACGCACCAAGAACGTATGAGCCTAGAAAGCCAAGCGATTGACTTGATTCTCTCTGAAGAGCCATCGCTTCATGGGACGCCGACAAATAATCCAGGGTTTGATCTTTTTGAGAACGACAGCCAGGGCAGCACGATCAAGTGGGTTGAGGTCAAATCCATGAGAGGTTCGCTTGAGAATCGTCCTGCGACGCTAACCGCAACACAGTTTGAATTCGCTCAACGTAAGCAAAATGCCTATTGGCTGTACGTGGTCGAAAATGCTGGCAATCCAGCGACAGCACGAATTGTCCGCATTAGGAATCCGGCTGGCAAAGCCAAGACCTTCACTTTCGACCGAGGCTGGAATGAAGCGGCAGAGGTTGCGAACTAACAAGTGTGAGGGCCCTCGAGATTCTCATGAGATGAGATAGCCAGCTGAGACGGGATGATAGAAGATCAGGCTCCTTGGGAATATGATAGAGGGCTGAACACTAAGGAAGGCACTCTGTCCGGAGCGTCATCCGAGCAAAATCTGTGGTGTCCTGCTACTGAGGTACTCGCGTGGGTCAATACAATGGAAAGGCAGCAGAAAATACTACTCATCAGAGTAAGCCTCGGCGGTCTCTATTGCATAGACCTCCGTAGCCAACCCAATCTCTCCACGCCTTAGTTGCAACTACTGGAGAAGCCATTCTGGATCGACCAGCAACTCTGACACCTGTATACCTAAGGCTCTAGCAATTGAGTCGAGGGTCTTAAATCTAGGAGTCTGTCCGCCCCCTTCCAACCGCACCAGAGTCACTCGCCCGATGTCCGCTGCGCTGGCGAGGTCCTCTTGTGACAACCTCGCAGATTCCCTGAAATGCCGGATACGCCTTCCAACAGTTTGCCTACCCGTCATTGCTATCGCCTCAATAGTAGGTCGATAGTAGGCATCGCAATAGTGGCGGGCGAAGTCCCATGGAATCTCGATCTGCTCTCCAAAAGCCGTACCTAATACAATCTCGTACGGATTTGGTAAGTCCAGGCTGGACAGAGCCGCACGTTCCTTGATCTCAGGAATATCATCATAGGGTATAAGACCCCTCATACCATCCGCAAAGCTCAGTTCGATACCATCTTCCAACAGGTTGGCCACCGTCATCATTCGGTTGGCGTTCTTCACCAAAACTGCTTCCATCACCTACCTCCGTGAATATCATCCCACACCTTACTGATCTCTTCAGCGTAACTCGCATAGACCTTCATAATGTCCCTGAGAGTCCCAGGCGGTGGGTCATCCATGAATGTACCTCCATTCAACTCGATGCGGCAGACATCCTCATTACTGACCCAGACGTGAACGTGCGGAGGCTCAAATATGTTCTCTCTGGTATTGACAACGAATCGGAACTGTCCCTCTCTAGCCACAGTGGGCATTTGGAATCCCCAAATATACGATGCCGCAGATGTTGTATTGCAAATATAGGGCTAAGTGTATCATACTTCGATACACTTCATAAAGGCCTCCAGCGTCTATTATGAACAGGCGTGTCTTTCTAAATCGAGCGCGTTAAGTATCAAGGAGCATCAGATACTACTATGGAGAAGGGAGAACAATGCAAGAAGGACATTGGTTCCTGGAGAATCTAGCCCTAATTCTAGGACTAGCCTTTATCTTTGCTACCCTCATGTATGGTGTAAAGGTGTGGCAGACTCAGAGTGTTGACTGGCGGGAGGCGATAGGAGCGATTGCTGTGTTTCTTATTGGAGTCGTGATAGTTGGTTCTCAGATAGGGCTGTTGAAGCTCATTGGTTACAACCCTTTATAATTCCCAAAAGATTAAAGCATATCTTTCAAATTCGTCGAATTGAATAAAGGAGCGAATTGATGGATTGCAACGGAACCGGACACTTGCACAAGCGACAGGTTAGCCCGGTCGTGAGCTACACTTGCCCAAGCTGTGGTAACGACCGCTGGAATTGGTGCCCGAGGCTTAGAAAGTGTGCCGATTGCTGTTGGCCCCAGCGAGTAAGAAACCAGAGAGGGTGTTGATATGGCTAAGAATATCGCGGCTATTGTGGGCGGGTTATTCGTCAATTTGCTGTTGAATAGATTTGCTGCCTCCGAATTACCCATTGGATCAGCATTACCCCTCTGGTTGTTTGTGGTTGCAGGCCTGGCGACCCATGCATTCTTCCTTTCTAAATCCAAATTTCGGCGGCGGAAGGTATGGATACCTCTGATGCTTTGCGGATTCGCGACCTATTTCCTACTGCTAGCGATAGAGCCGGCCAAGAGCGTATCGGACATTCTGCGAGAAGAGGTTTCAAAGTCGGATGAAGTGTTGCGATGAAGCCTTATTTCAAACACGACGGAATTACAATTTACCACGCTGACTGCCGAGAGGTCGCCAGCGGGACTGATAGGATTGGTGGCTCTCGAGTTCGCTGCGCTAGCTATCGCCAGTTTTGGGCTCCTCATAGCGCCGTTAGCTCTTGCCTCGATCATCATATCCTGCACTATGCTGATTCGGAAGATGCTATCCTAAGCGACGCCAACAGGCGGTGACCAACGCCCGGGCATCTCTCCCCGGACACCGGCGCATCAAGAGTAGGTCATCGGCAGGAGGGGATCTCGGTAGCTGAACGATTCCTTGCCCAGCCTTAATTTGTCGCGCTGGCTGCGGCACTGCTCGACCCAGACAGCGCTGATCTACCTGGGGCTTGTGCCGGACCCGTCGGGGAACCTTGCGGCTGCGCCACATGTCAAGACATGTCAAGCCTGCATCAAGAGAATCCACTTTCCCGGATGAATCACAACGACAAACTTAATCCGTGATGGGAAGGGTAGACACGAAGGTGTGGGAGCGCGTGTCAGGATGAGATGAAAAAGACGACGGCAACAGCGGCCAGCGATGCGACTGATACGGCTATCTCTGCGCGCTGGAACTGGGGATTGGCGGCGAATGCGAGCGCGGGGGCGACTGGCTTTCGGAGACTGTGCAAAAGCAGAATTACTACTGCCAATATGACACCGAACCCGCAGACGAATGTCAGGAAGAAGTCGCGTCGAATACGGAACGGATCATCGTCGATAATCGCGTTCCACACAATAGATGTGCTGATTACCAGCATGACTATCGGCACGTAGATGGCTATGGCGAGAAGGACGCTTCGGAAGTCGTACTTCGTTCTCAATCTCAATGACATGAACTGGAACGCCGCCATCAGGAGAGAGGCCATAAAGACAGTTCCCAACAGATTTGCCAGAGTGTCAGAAACAGTGCGACCGAGGAGTAACCTGACAACTGCAATCGCCAGAAGAATGAGGAACAACGAGAATACCCAGACGATGTTGACTGCGACCTGCTTCCCGGTTTGGGGATTGCTGAAGGAAGTGTTGCCACCCAAGAAGCCAAACCTAGGGATCAAGATGCGGCGAATTCTGGCGTTAATCGTTGAGGTTGGCCAGGTTCTCAGGAAGGAGAGTTTGTCGCCGAAAGCCTTGCCGAGGAATGGAGGACCAAAAACAAGGACGAGGGCGGCGACCGCCGAGAGCAGTATCCAGCTTCTGGTCTGTATGCCGAGGGAAAGCGCGGCCAGTGTGAAGTAACCGACGAAAATGACGGCGACTACGAGAGCTGCGCGTGAAAGTGCACGGGGGACCTGACGATTCATAGTGCCGCTCCAGCTTGGCAATGTCGGATGCGAACTCATTTACCCTGTCAATGCGTTCCTACGAATATAATCTATAATCGAAAATAGTGTCTTATGCGCATGCGGGAGTGAATTGACGTCATGACTAACGAAACCCTGCATGCGACCATAGCAAGCGCACCGGCCATCCGCAACCGCCGTCCCCGTGGTCAATGCCCGAAGAAAGCAGACCAGTCTGCGGAGCTTGTCGGGAAGAGACTGCCCGTGCATCCTTGAGGCCCACGGAGTCAATGCTCTGCTCAGAGCAGCTTCAATCCCCAGAGCAAAACTTCGTATGATGATCGAGTGGCGGGTGGCCCTGCGAGTGTACGAGGCGTTGACGCTCGGGGTCCAGGACCTCTCACTTGATGCTGTCCCGCCGCCCATCAGTGTACGACAGAGCCGGGGCAGGAAGACAAGATATTTGAAGCGTCGCGCTCGACCACGGTTCGCTGGCTCAGAGAAGCGACCGAACACGCCCAGAAGTACGGAGCTATTGCATCCAGGGCCTGGAACATCAGTATGGGCAACAAACCCTTTGGAGAGAAGAAGATCCAGTCCGACGTCAGCCCCAGCTATTCGAACTCCAGCCTGCAAGCGCAGAAAACCCTGGCCGAGGAACCGATGTGGGACGCCGGAACCATCAGTGAACGCGAGGACAGGATAGTAAACTTCGCCCTGCAGAGATGGGCCATTTATTGAATATCCGCAGCGCATAGACAGGAAACCCGGACGTAGATTCTCCAAAATTGATGCGCGATGTCTTCGGAGGGCTCATAATCAAAACTCACCGGTCAACCGTGTGGCACTGGCTGAGGCACGGCTCGATTCAGACTACACTCATATTCCAGCAACCTTCGCCAGACACGACGAGGAGACTGGCAATACGCGCACTAGAATGTGCAACCGCTATACGGATTCGCCGTGTAATCGTGCCGTCGATGAAGCCTGTCGCCTTTGTCAGAGGCTCACGTGCATCGTAGTAGGAGACGGCCTTGCGCCCGATCCGCTCCACCTTATCGCCAAGCTCAGGCACCAGAACCGGCACCTTAAACATGTCCATCTGACCAGTAACGGGCTTGCCCTTCGCATCATTCATACTGGCTCTCCGCATCGTTCCTGATGATCCGCACCGCGCCGCTGTCGCCGCAGACCACCTCCAGTGACTCACCCGGTCTGAGTGCAACCCTGCGCACCTCGATGCCACAATTCAGCATCCAGTTCGCAACAGTCGCCTTCGACACCCCCAGATAAGCCGCCGTACCGGCCTGTCCGCGCTCCGTAACCAACGGCGCAAGCGTCCGCTCAAGCGGTCCCTCAAGCCTGGCCTCCGCCGCCCTCATCTTCTTCGATTTGAACATCTCATCTCTCCGAACGCCCGCTCACTAAAACAGAGCAGGCTGAACGACCGCATCGTCGCCCACTTCAGTCTGCACCCCTCCGAACCCCGTCACGCTCACGCCGACGAGCCGGTAGCTCGCACCATCGCGTCGCCACTGACGTAGGAGAGCCTTCGCCTCACCGGCAATCGCCCCGGCATCGGAGACAGAACGCTCCAGCGTCACCTGCCGGCCCAGCGTGCTGAAGTCGCTCTCACGGAGCTTTATCCTCACCACGCAGCCGCTCAGCCCGAGATCCCTCATCTTCGACGAGACCTTCTGGGCAAGAGACTCAATCGCATCCTCGATCACGACCACATCCGACACATCGGACATGAACGTCGTCTCAGCACTGATCGACTTCTTCACACGCCCAACCCTGATCTCCCTCTCGTCGATGCCGCGAGCGAGACTCAGTAGATTACGCGCCTTCACGCGTTTGAACATCGCCTGTACCCGACCGTCCGGCTGAGCCGCAAGGTCTCCTATCGTCTCCACCCCAATCGCACGCAGACGGCTCTCGGTCTTCTCGCCGACTCCCCAGAGGTCCCCAACAGGAAGCGGCGCCAGGAACGCACGCTCAGTTCCTATCGGCACCAGCTTCAGCCCGTCGGGCTTGTTCATGTCGGAGGCTACCTTAGCAACGGACTTGCTACCGCCGCCGCCATCAGAGATCGCAAGACCCGTCTCGCGCTTCACCTGAGCTCTCAGGCCCACGGCCATCGCCTCAAAGTCCGACATCCCCGACACCGACTCAGTGACATCGAGATACGCCTCGTCCAGTGAAACGGCCTCGACAAGCTCGGTCAGCCCGCCGAATATCCCCATCACCTCAGCCGAGATCTCCCGATAGCGGTCCATCCGCGGGTCAACCCTGACGGCAGCCGGACAGAGCGCAAGCGCCCTGCTCATGGGCATCGCCGAGCGACAGCCGTACTCACGCGCCTCGTAGGAAGCGGCCGCAACCACGCCGCGCATCTCAGGACTGCGCCCCACCAGAACCGCCTTGCCAACAAGCGAGGCGTCATCAAGCTGCTCCACCGACGCGAAGAACGCATCGAAGTCAGCGTGCAAGATGTATCTGCTCACGACTCACCTCCCCGACGGATTGCCCTCAGTCCAAAGACCTCAGGACGACGACTCGTCACCCTACGCCTTCTCAAGCTCCAACCACGAGCGGTTGTCGCAGTTGCAGACAGCGCATCGCCTGTTCCCCCGTGACAGAGGATACTGGTAACAGTCCTTGCAGCACCAGCAGCAGCACCAGGAGCATCCATTCGTTCCGGACATATAGTCCTCCTCTCAATCACGCAAAAATCCCCGCGAGAACGCCATCGGACGCCGCGGGGATTGTCTTTCGCTACTGGGCATCCACTCGGATGCTACCAGATCAAATCATCTTAAATAGCGCTCTCACACGCATCATGCGCTCAACTCCTAACACGCATCATTCGCAGAAACTTCCTAGTCTGAGGTCTTAATGTTCTTAGCATGAAGTTAAGAGCCGACGTTCTCATATTCCCGCTGTCTCCGACGCAATGCTTTGCGAACAGCGTGAGGAATATGTTTCGACGCTTGTCGTAACTCCACGCCTATTGGAGAGAGCTCAACATTGCCGTCATCAAAGCGATACCTCTGCCAGTAGCCTATAAAGTCGCCATGCTCTTCTACCAAATCAGCGCCTTTCACATCCCCCAATGTCCAAGTATCGGCGTCAGGACTGTAGCCATTAACGAAAAAGTATGACGCCTGAACGACTTCCAAGCCCACAATCACGCGGCTTTCCGAATCAGGGAACGAAATTGACACCAACCATTCCTCAAGTAATGTGCTCCCGTCTTTGGATGGAGCGCTGCCCATTATCTGCAAAAGGTTGTCTTCTTCGTAGTATTTAGCCTTCATCGAACCTCACCTCGACATTGCGCCTGTCCTGGCGCTCGAAATATGCCCTGTTTTTCCTACGAATGTTCCCTGTCGCGTTTCTATCCGATGTCACGGTGATTATTCTTGAACCAGAATTAGAGGCACTGCCGGTTCACCCATGCTGACGATTTCCCGGTAGGCAAGATGTTCAGTCGCTTGGTCCGAGCTTGACAGCAGCACGGTGTCACTCTCCCATTGATCAGCAAGCTCACGGAAACGTTCAGGATCGGCAGTTTCGGCGATTGCGCGTCCGTTATATTTTTGCATATCTACCTTCCTAATTTGACCTTGTAAAAAGCGTCACACAGATTGAATAAAGGCGATGCAACGCATTGTTTACTCAGTTTCATTATGCCACACACCAACCCTTCACAGCCGCCCCGGCTTCGCAACGACGTGCTGCTGATCTACGCCCAGACCCCAGAGCGCCTCGGCGTCAGCATCAGCACAATCAGGAGCGACTTCGCACGGCTGCGAACATCGACAAAAGCGCGGCGGCAACCGGCGGAAACACAGCGTTAAACGCCACAGTGTCGGGTATGGCGGGAGGCATCCTGCACGAAGCCAGTCCGCCAACTTGACCTATCGGACACTCCCTGTCATTGAGAATGCGTTGGACTACGGTGAGGTCTGCCCTCCAGATCCCCCAACTTCCCGGTTATCTCCGTTTCCCTATTTCGTCTCCGCGACCACCAGCGCTTCCTGCCGCCTCAGTCCGGCAAGGTCTTGTGCGGTGTCGAGAACGACCAGGCCATCGGGTCGCTTGCTTTGCAGGTCCCAGGCGCACAGGGCATGGACGGTTGACTTACGGATCCGAATCAAGGTCTGAAGCATCGGCATTCGCCTTATCCACTTTACTATCCTTCTATTTGTATAGTACCAGTGCGAACGCTCCTGTTCTCTTTTTTCATCTACCTCGGCCTGGAGGCGTTCCGCTGTCTGGTGCAGCAACGGCCAGAGGTAGTAGTCGCCGCCGGAAAGCGTACCGTCAGAAGTCACAACGTAGATGAATACTTCAGGATCAATGGCGTGGTGGTCGAAGGCCACTGTCAGCTCTGTGGCATGGTCGGCCAGAAAGTGCTGCGCGGCGTCCAGGTCATGAGTGTTCTGGTCAGAGAGCGTGGGGCGTCCCTGGCGGTCATAAAGTCTTCTGTCGGTTGTCATGATTCAACCTCTGGGCAAGTCAGTGATGGAATGGTTCCGGCGGTGCTTTACCTGGCTAAGCTACTCCGGCTAAAGACGCCGGAGGTGAGGATTTGAACCTACCTGACTTCGCCGGAACCTCTGGGGTAGAAACTCTACCCCAGCCATTCTATTTTAGGGGTGTTTTCATTGACGGGGTAGTGCATCCGTCAGGGACCCGCCAGGCCGCGGCAAGTTCCTCGCCTTTCAGTTCTCCGGCTTCTGCAAAGTCGGGCGCATCCGGAGCGAAGTAAACCACAGAGCCACTGGCGAATTCGTAGATGAGCGCCGCCCGGCCATCCGTCGCCTACAGGCAACCCGCCTGTCTGAGATCACTCGCTATCGCCGGTGGCAGACTGTCTATCGCAACGGACATCTCGCCGGTAAACTCAAGGAACTCGGGCTTGACCCCAAAGCCTCAGTCGGCATCCAACCCAGAACGCAGAAAAGGCGAGTTCGCCGTAATCTAGGCTTATGCCTTCCTTATCCTGCCGGCTCTCACCGGAGAAGACATCAATCCGCTTCCGGGTCCAGCCTGTACCAGAGAGCGGCGTCCGTGTCGTCCGCGGCAACGTACCTATCCACGTCCTCATACAATCGCGCCCGTGCCCCATCGGGCAACACCGGACTCAGAATCCCGGCAGTCACCACCGGATAGGCCGCAAGCCCAGTGACCGCCCGCAGAATCTTCGCGTTGTCAGTGACCTTGTCGATGTCCCTCTCGCGGACAGCGTAAGGCGACTCAACAGCCAGATAGAAAGCCCGCTCCATCCGACCAGCACGCCTCTCACCGACCATAGCAAGATAATCGGGACGCTCGAACTTTATGAGCGCACCCTCCTGCCTCAGATCAAGCGATAGAAGCATATCCTCATGGTCGTCAACCCACTGTTCCAGGGCACCTCTCCCTATTTGCCTAGTCCTCACCCTGTTCACATTCAACCCATGCAGTCCAGCAAATCCCGCTGCAATTTCCAGATCGTTCATATCGGCCACCCTCCTCCGTCAATTATAGGCGTAACACGCCGAGTTCGCCGCCCACAGGGCTATTTCGGGCGAAACCGTCGCCATAGAGTCGCCGTACAGCCCCGCAATCAGAGCCGGCAATCCCCCGACACCTTACCGGCGCGAAACCGCCCCGGATTGCCTCGCAACGGACGCGCATCTCGCGCCTGCGGACGCAGAGAACGGCAAATCACCCTGTTCCGCGGACCGGCAAGCTGCTCTCAAAGAACATCCGCTGGGCCCCGGCAAGAGACATCCAGACATCAGGCCGACATCGCTTCCAGACGCTCGGAACAGTCACCCTTCGTCAGCTCGCAGAAACCGCACTCAGGAACGCTCGGCACTCGCCTGGGCGGCACCGAAGACGTCATCTTCTGCATGAAGTCGACCAGACGCGCCTCGAAGGCGTCGTCAACGCTCTCCGCGGGTATGTTCATCTCATGGCCGCCGGCATACACCACCGCGCCCTCCAGCTTGCCAGCCATACCCTTCCACTGGACCAGATTCGACTTCGGCAGCAGATACATGTAAAGCTGCACCTGGACGATGTGCGACGCCGATTCCTGTCCGGTCTTCACGTCGTACACAACCGTCCGGCCGTCAGGGAACCTGGCTATCAGGTCTGCCCTGCCGCCGATCACGGCGCCTGTGCGTGGGCTCTGCACCCGAAAGCCGTTCTGGTGCTCAATGAACAGCTCGCAGCCCTGCTCCTCGAGGTCCGCGATCAACCTGTTCAGCGCATCGGTGTGCTCCATCGTCCAGCGTGCCACGTCGAAGTCTGACGGCATCCTCTCAAAAGCCTGGTAGTTCGCCTTGAACCAGCAGGCCCACAGGCAGGACTTATCACCTGTCAGGTATCTGGGAATCCAGGTCGCATGCAGGTAAGGATTTGATCGGGCATAGGCCATTGTGCTGCACCTCCGGCTCATTTAATTACGCTTTCGCAGGGAAGGTTAAATCGCCTGCAACTTCACCCTAGCACGGTCGTTCATTCGAACGGAAATCCCATGAGACACCATAGCGTTTCAATCCCCAGAACTTGCGAAACAGACTGGTGCATCGCCTGAGAAACAGGACGTTTCAGTACCCTTCAGGCATTGCTATGATAGCACAGTCGTTCTATAACATGAACAGATTTAACCACAGCATAAACAGGAGATTTCCATGGGGAAATACGGAGCGAAAGTGCGACCGCCGTAGCACTGCTCTGGTGGAGGCGATAAAGCCCTGCCACGAAGGAAAACGGACAAAGAAAACCGCCCGGCGAGAAATTGGAAGCTCGCGCCGGACGGATGAGACAGACCAAGAGGGAGTCTCCGTGGCGTCTCGTCTCATGTTAGCAAGAGCTTCCAGATTAGACAAGTGTTCTGAATGGAGGTTCAGATGGACAGGATATTGAGGATTCCGGAGGTTGTGGAGATTACGGGGCTGTCGCGGACGACTATCTGGCGGCGGGTCAAGAGCGGGGACTTCCCTGCGCCAGTGAGGCTTGGCAGTCTCGCGACGCGCTCGGTCGGCTGGCGCGAGAGCCAGGTCAAGCAGTGGCTTGACAGCAGGCCGGAGCTGCAGGGGATAGTCGCCTAAGGCAGACTCACACCCACACATCAAGCCGCGCTGGGATCTGATTTCAGCGCGGCTTTTGCATTTCACAGCAACATTAGATGCCAACGCATCCAATTTCGGAAATCATTTTATAAGGCGCGTCTAAGCGACTTTGAAAGCAGGGCTGACGGGATACACTCGCCGATATGTGTCCCGCCTGCCCTTTTTCTGCGCTCGCGGGGCCTGCTTCGAGATCGGAACGGAGTTTGTGAGCTATGTAGGACTCTCTAGGCGACAGTGGTAATCACGGCTCACAGACTCGGTTTCAAGTATGGATATATCAAGATGCAATTCTGATGAGAAGTCAATGGAATTTCCCGAGAAACTTTTCGCCCAGCTGGTAGAGGCGGTTTGGAGTCAAGTCGGAAATGACCTAGAAGCCTATGAGCTACCAACCAAGAAAACGGTCTTCGATGCGATAATAGCCGGGCACCTTGATTCAGCATTCGCGGAACACGCGAGTCGATTGGACGCAATGGCGAGTGTCCTCGAGTGTCACCGCAGCGCATTTGCCCCTTCTGACCTTTCTTATCTCCTCATAGTCTTGGCACTGTATAGAGGCTCTGAACTCGCGAAACAAATGGCACAACTCAGTGATGAAACGGAACCGGCGCCAAATTTCGGCAGACAATACCTAGCCCATCAACTCGATGAAAACCACGAACTCTGGGAGACCTTACGACGTTATAACGATAAGCTACTTCATCCATTAGTACCATTCATTAAGGCATGGTTCGAGCGCAAGCCCAAAACGACACCACAACAATACGGTGCAGGCTTCATATCTTCCCGGCTCGCAGCGAGCGAGCGCTCAACGCAAGCATTCGGGTTGCCTGCCCGAATGGAGCGTACGGAGGCTGAGCACATTGTCTTGCCCGGCTTCGGCTCGGACAGACGCATGCCCGCCTTGCCAGAAGAGCTGCTTGCACTCGGAAAGGTGCGAAGCGGTGGTCGAGGAGCCCAACTGCCTATCAGAGCAACCCTTGCCGGCATCGAATTCGCACCGCCACACTCACGCAACGCCTTCTACACAATGCCGGTGCGCGACTTCCTCAACCGTCTCTACCCGAACGGCTACCCTCGTGGAGGGCGCTGGCAAGCAGATCTAGCGCGTGTCGCTGAGGCGCAAGCAGGTGCGCGAGTACCATACCTCGATCCTGACACGGGACAATCAGGCAGCACCATCCCAATCATGATCATGCGGATTCCGGGGAACATTGATGGAGATTTGCGCATAGCTGTCGATCTGCCGCCCAAGAGCGACCAAGGAGCTCCCATCACAGATAATCTGTACGCCTACGGCGCAAGCGACAGTCGAGCGTTCTACGCACTCCTGCAGCTTACGGTCGATTGGTGGCAGCCCGGCAAGACTCGTGTGCCAGTCAGCAAACGGCGGGGAATCTGGACGCAACTGACAGACACTAAGAAGCGGGCGCACGTCGTGCGCTATGAGCCGTATGACCGCAAACAGATCATAGCACTGACGGCACCACTAACGACAAAGCGAAATCAGCGAGAAGCATATCGGCGCGGCATTGAGACTCTACACCGGCTCCACACTGCCGGCGAGATAATTCTTCTACCTGACGGCGACGGCAGTTGGCGAATCATGCCTCCACCAGAAGATTGAGTGTGTTTCAATGGGACGCTCTGCGTGTTTCAATGGGACGCTTTGCGTGTTTCAATGGGACGCTTTCAGACTCGGAAGCAGTCTAACACCATAATTTGTTTCCGCCCGATACCCGATACCGATAGAGGGTAGGGGGGCACGGGCACCCGCCCTACGCTCTGTGCTACGGGCAGCCCGTACCCATCCTGCAAAACAATTTCTCAAACGCCAACTTCAACCTTGGCGAATCAGCAGCTCCTGCCAGTCACGTCCGAAAACCTAAATGCCGCATAAATATCATTAGCAAAGCCCAAAAAAAGCCCCGAAACCAACCTCTGTCACCGATCCCGGCAGAGCTCGTCAACACGCGACAGGACCGTGTCCTCCACGACACCACCACAACACACCGGCAACCCCGCCAATTCGCGTCCGAAGCACCCCAGCCGTAACCAACCCGATACCACCGGCGACCACACGGACGGCATCGGCACCGCGCATAAGCAGCGGTGACACCCCGAAAACCCGCCGGTTACACCGCGGCAAGCAAACTGGTGACACCGCCCAGACCACCTCGTTACACCCCGCTCTTCAAAACGCTGCGCCCCGCCACCACCACACGCAGGCGATGTAACCAACGGAATCCACCCCGAATCCTGCTCAGTCCAACCTACGCCATCCTGATATTCTCACCGAGGAACAACATTCTCATAAGTAGCGATCTCCACCAATTCGCTAGCTACCTCCAGAATCCTTAACGCATCTTCTCTCTCGACCGAGGTGTAGTCGCTCACAAAGCCTTCCACGCTTTCGCCCAGCTTTAACGATTCAAACATGAATCTTAGAGGCACACGCGTGCCTCTAAACACAGGCATACCGCCCATTCGTCCGTCCTCGCTATCAGCAGGAAAGTCAGCATCAGCTCCCTTCCTAAGCGCCGCCAACGCCTGAGCCGAGCTCACTTCTGGAAAATCCACCAAGAAATCCTTCAGGGCGAACCTATCGTCCCAGTAAGCGAAGAAATATTCCACCGGCACCTCTGTGCCATCAAATTAGGCGCATCCGCAGACACGTCCGGAAGGGGCACCGGATAAAGCCTGTCCCTCTTCAACTTAGAGTCTTCCATCGCATCTCCTCTCGCTTTGTCGCCAGCCCGCTTTCCCGAAGTATCGGCAACCGAACCTTGCGGCGCAACCCCGCATCCAACCTCACCGCCTTTACAACATGCGAACACGTGCGCTATTCTCTAACCAAAACGTAAGAACAGCAGCAGGACAACTACACTAGGAGGGCCGCGCCATGACCGTTCCACGAGACAGCCCCTACATGTATGCGACCTGGCCCACACGATACATCACCGGCGACAAGTCCTGCCAGTGGGCCTGCTGGTACAAGACCCATTACTACAAGTACCGGAAAGAGCCCAGCGACTTCGATCTCGTGCGCTGGCAGGCGGAGCACACCGTCCTGATGGACTCGCTCACCAACGAACTCGAGCAGAAGGGCTGCACCGTCCGGATCGAGCACCAGAACTCGCTCCAGTATGGCGAGAAGTCCCCTGCGCTTGAAGTTGAGTCCGGATCCGACGTCGCTGACGATCTCGGCGTCAGGGTATCGTGCTCGCATGAAAGCGACCTGCCGTCGAGGTCTGCCGACTGTTTCTTGGACGAGACGCGGCAATAGCAGACTGTGATGGTGGGCTTTGAGTTCCCGATGTATGAATCGACGTCATATCTTCGCTGGTTGCCCTCTGTCCTGATGTAGTCGATGCGTCCGTCGCGTGCCCATGCTCGCAGTGTCTGCGGGTGAACGCCGAGTATGCGACTGGCTTCCCTGGAAGGAACGTACCTCATGACTATATTGTACATTAATACTCAGTGTTCATAACTTATAACGGGTGCAGCAAGTAGCCGCCCTGATCGATACCGTAAGGCGGATAGCAGCGACTGAGGAATCTCTCTAGGATCTGTTCAGCGACGTAATTGGCGTTGAGCTCTTTAGGTCTTCTTGCCCTGTCTTCAGACACCCAATTTTGGCCGATTTTTCGGGCGGTCTAAATGCGTTGTAATTGTCGGCTATGTATGCTGTTGCGATATATCTGGTATGCAGGAGAGTTGGCGTTCGTTTCCTAGAGGGCTGGGCATTGTCACAAAGTATGATGAACCTGTGTTTGACAAAGAGACCCGGGCGGCTTCGAGGCAACACATTGCGTGATGGAGGAACGAAGCATGCAAGAAGTGCTACACGTGAGAACGACGGTGCTTCCGGGCGGCAAGATCGAAATCGTGGATCAGGAACTTCCTGTGGGAGAGTCGGTTGACGTTGTCGTTAGTCAATCGCCGGTGTCAGAACGCCGGTCTGTCGTTGATATTCTGGCCGAAGCACCGGGGCACCTGGTCTTCAAGACAGCCGAAGACGTAGCGGTCTACCTGGCAGAAGAGAAGGAAGCATGGGGGCGCTGACGTTACCTTCGGGTGGTTCGGTCTATATCGACGCCAATGCTATCATTTACAGCATAGAGCGCATCGAGCCGTACCGAGAATTGCTGGGCCCGATGTGGCAGGAAGCCAGAGCGGGCCGGTTCACTCTCGCCAGTAGCGAGCTCGTTGCATTGGAAACGCTTGTCAAACCCTTTATCTTGTCTGTATAGAGCTGTATCAACATCGCTGACCGGTAATGATACCGTGGACTTTTGCCTTCTGTCTGATGCACGGACTTGACCCGCGTCCCGGTGTGATAGCATTCAATCAGGACATCGGATGAGTCGTCTCACAAACGCGTGGCGAACATCTAACATCGACTACCCTGGAGGTCGATAACCATGGGCATACCTGTCGATACAGTAAGGGCTGCTGAGAATAACCTGAAGACTTTGCTCAACCAGGCATTCGAAGGAATGGTCGTGTTCGACTCGGTGCGGGTAGAATCCACATCCGACCATTATGGTGAGGACAATCTAAACATAGTGGTGGTCTATGACGGTGAATACGCTCATCTGGACCCGCACAAACTCAACAGAGTTTCGACTGAGCTTGCTTCGATACTGGCGCCACTGGGTTTCCATAATTTTCCGACCGAGTCCTACATCCATAAGAGCGAATACGCCGATTGGCTCGCTCTTAAACGGCAGCCGCCGTGGGAGCAGGAAATAGGTTGAATTGGGAACACTCGATTGAGGCGTCCAGATTGCTGGCCGGTTCGAGTGCCTCATCCTCTGCTTCGGGCAGACCAAGACAGGCAATGCTGAGGCGAGCGGTTGACTTGACGACCGATGATGGGGAGGAGCGACGGGGAGTCTACTTCATGCCGGTGGGAGGCTTCTGACAAAAACAAAGAGTCAGATGTGACTCCTGCAAGGAATCCCTCCCGACTCTTACTTTTAGCGTAAATCGTAAGATATCTCTTGTCAACACTGAGTTACCTTAGAGACGATTTCACAAATACTCCGGAGCGCTGTTTGAGTCTGTTGCCAGTATCAATTGGCGCTCTCAGGGCGTGAAGTTTCTGCGAGTCTAGCTCGCGGCGGGAAGCCGGCTGTCCGGCCATCGTCTGCCCGCCAGCGCCGAGTTCAAGATGTTAAGTGCGGCGTTAACGTCCGCGTCTTCGGCCATCCCGCACCCGGTGCAGTTATAGTGTTTGCCTTGTCTGTTAGCCGCCGAGACCGCCCCGCAGCCGGAGCACCTCTGCGACGTGAACATCGGGTCAACCACTACCAGCTCCCTACCGGCCCATGCTGCCTTATAGTGAAGTTGGCTGCGGATAAGCCCCCAGGTCTGTTCTGTGATCGAGCGGTTAAGACCCGACTTCGCCGCGACATTACGGCCGGGCTCTTCTATCGTCCCCTTCGCAGAGGCTGTCATGTTCTTTATCTGAAGGTTCTCAACGGCTATCAACCCGAAACGTCTTACCAGCTCTGTCGTGAACCGGTGGCACTCTAGGCGATTGCGAACGCGCTCGCGGTGCTGCTGGTTGGACAGCACGGCCCTGCGCTTGCGCCATCTGTTACTGCCTTTACGACAACGAGACAGACGTTGCTGCGCCCGCTTAAGCCTTGTATTGGGCTTGCGCCTGCGGCCCACAGCTTGCCCATTAGACAGCGCGAGCCTGTCGGACACACCCATATCTATGCCGACCGCGGCATCACTGGCAGGCAGCGCCGCAAGCTCCACCTCGTATGTCATATTGACGAACAGCCTGCGCCCTCGAAGCGTGACGGTCAGCGCCTTCAGGTCGCCGTCAGGCAACACCAGCCCCTTACGAAGCTTTATCTCCGGCAGGCCCTTGATGCGCACGGCGGAGTAATTGCCGCGGGCCTTGACCATGCTGGCCGTAACACCGGCAAGTTCGATGGTATGCCAGCGACGACTGGACTTGAAGCGTGGATAGCCAGGCTTCTCACCTGCCTTGACCCGGCGGTAGAATGCCTGTCTCGCTCGCTCAGCGCGTCGCAGCACTCCGCGGCCTACTTGAATCGATATGCCGCCCCAGAACTCATCCTCAGCGCGGACCGCCGTCAGTTCCCTGTACTGGCTGTAAAGCGAGACGCTCACGCCCGCCCGGTAGGCCCAGCGCCACTCTTCGAGCGAAGCGTTATAGAGCCTTGCGCTCTCGCGCAGCACCTCGGTGATGCGGGCGTATCCTGACCTACTGGTATAGGCGCGGTGCTGGTATGTCCGGTGATACTTGGCCATGCTCACATTTTATCAGAACGACGGTTCTTGATTACCACGCCAGAGATGAGTAGTCTCAATAAACTACGCCGAAGTCGGGTCGTTTCTCAACAAATCGGATTTATGAAATCGTCTCACCTTAGCGCATACTGAGCTGCTTGTTCCGCATGCCTTCGATGCGCAGCTTTGGAATTGACGTGACGGTCACTTCTGGCGCGCGCCAATTGCGCTTGCCAGCGCGATCTCTTCCCGGGCGAAAATGCCTGTGTGATGGTCATATCATGGTGCCTAGAACCACCCTTCAGAGGGTGGTTTTTGACTCATTCTAAATGCGTTATAATTACCCTTATATCGCATATAGGAAGTATCCAAAATGACCCTCCAGACACAGCAACCACAGCCTGAAAATGCGCCGGCGATTCTAACCGACGAACAACGCCTGCGAGTGTCAGACGCTCTCGAGAATGCCCAGTCAGAAAACACCCGCAGGAATTACGCCAGTCAGTTAGGTAAATTCAGGATCTGGTGCGAGCAGGAAAGTTACTCTCATCTCCCGGCCCAGCCGGAAGTGCTGGCCGCATATGCCGCGGAGCTTGCTGATGACGGGAAGAGCATGTCGACGATCCGGCTTGCGGTCGCGGCTATCGTCGACGCCCACAGGCGCGTGGGCCTGGAGTCTCCACAGACTGCCGGCGTCACCGAAACGTTGCGAGGCCTTTCGCGACAGCTGGGTGTGAGCCAGAAGCAGGCACGGCCACTCGATGCAGATGCCCTGGCCGCAATCCGGGCAACTGCGTTCACACCACGAACAACGCGTGGTGGCTCGCCTGAGATGGAGGATACCGCTCACAGGCGCGGCCGGCTGGACATCGCCCTGGCGTCCGTGATGTCCGATGCGGGCCTGCGCATCTCCGAGGCCGCAGCTCTCAGGTGGCGCGACGTGCTGGACGCCGAGGACGGGGCCGGGCTGATATACATCGAGCGCTCCAAGACCGACCAGGTCGGAGAGGGAGCCTATGTCGTGGTCACTCCCGAGACGCTGACAGCGCTGAAGCAGATGCGGGAGGATGCTGGAGACTGCTCTGATGATGACCCTGTGTTCGGGCTGTCGATGTCGCAGATAAGCCGGCGTGTGGACAGTATGGCGAGAGCCGCGGGTCTGGGCGAGGGATATTCGGGACACTCCGGACGCGTGGGCTTGGCGATCAGGATGACACGACGGGGTGCTCCGCTGCAGGCGGTGCAGACGCACGGCCGCTGGAAGTCTCCCTCGATGCCGGCAAGGTACACCAGGAGTGAGAAAGCGCTCGAGGCCCTTGAGTGGCTTGTCTGAGTGTCGTGAAACAGAATTGGGCAGAGCAGACTACGGAGGTGTGGTGCAACTGTGTCTGCTGATTGACCTGGTGGCTTCTGCCCTAACTGATACAAGCTCATGAGAGGGACACTTAACAATGATTGCATTGCAATCGTGGTACAATTTGCATTCAAAAACAAGGAGGCGGGAACTTGGCCAGCATAACCGTGCGCAATCTGGACGACGGGCTTAAGCGCCGACTACGCATCAGGGCTGCCGAGAACGGACGCTCCATGGAGCAGGAGGCCCGCGACATCCTGCGCGCGGCCCTCGATGAGGACGCCGCACCGAACAGCAATCTTGGCACGGCGATACATAACCTCTTCAGACCATTTGGCGGAGTGGAACTGGAGATCCCTCCCAGGGAACCCATGCGCGAACCCCCACAGTTCGGTTGAGAGCTGCATTCATGCTCGTCCTAGATACCAATGTAGTGTCCGAACTGATGAGGGAGCGCCCTAACTCCGAAGTCCTCCATTGGGTGGACGATCAATCCTCGGGTGACCTGTTCGTGACTTCCGTCACTGAAGCGGAGGTTCGGACTGGCATCGCCATCTTGCCTGAAGGGGAGAGGAAGCGCGGACTGGCTGCCGCTGCCGAACGGCTTTTCAGTGTGCTCTTTTCTGAACGTATCCTGCCATTTGACAGTGATGCTGCCCGGACTTACGCAATACTGGCTGCTGAGCGCAGGGCCGCCGGACGACCAATAAACCAACCCGATTGCCAGATAGCCGCCATAGCCCGCTGCCGGGGGGCGTCTGTGGTGACAAGAAATGTCAATGACTTTGAGGGAAGTGGGTTTGAAGTGATTAATCCCTGGCCAAACGAGGGAAAGGCGATTTAACAGATTGCCAGGACTGCTGAAGGGACCGCCCGCCAGCGACTGATGCAGTCAGAAATCAAACAGCAATTTGTCAGCAGCGGAACCATTGTTGTCTATGGGAAGGTCGCTATCCACGCGTTCCGGACAGTCCAGGTCCGTCAGGTCGCATCAGT
>MKWU01002937.1_pt1 | contig 23745 bp, 24 predicted proteins | sample 809101 | NCBI WGS metagenome assembly MKWU01 (sample SAMN05860141, study PRJNA318959) | sponge metagenome | host: Aplysina aerophoba | place: Slovenia: Piran, Adriatic Sea, Gulf of Piran | collected 2013-05-07 | reverse complement strand
AAGAGCGTAGCGGGGACTACGGTCGAGGCCCGCGACGCAGCGGGCGGGCGCCTGGGCGCGACCCTTCGGGCGGCGCTCTCCGGCCGACAGGGTGCGTCGAGGCGCTTGCCCGATGTCCCCGCATCGCGCCGCGCGCCTCTCCTGCCCTGTCGGCCGGACAGCGCCGCGCAGGCCATGACGGTGGTGAGAAATCCGGGCTCGCCTGCCTGCGACAATTTGCCCGTTGCGCCCGCCGGGGGTACGGGCCACTTTCTGCGCATGCGGTTTTGCTGTCCAAGGAAGCCGCATCCAGCCTCCCTGCTCTTGGACGTTTCCTCCCCCTGATGGCCGCCCTCTCCCCGGGCGGCCATCGCTTTTCCGGCCCCCGGCTCAGCCCGGCCGGTAGCGCTCGACCGCGATCTCGTCGGCGCGGGCGCGCATGCGCGAGGCGTCGTGCCAGGCCTGCATGCGGAGCAGCAGGTCCATGCTGACATCGAACGCCTTTTCGATCCGCAACGCCATCTCCGGCGACAGCGCGGCCTTGCCGTTCAGCAGCGCCGACAGGGTCGCCCGGCGCACCCCGAGGACCTCTGCCCCCCCGGTCACGCTCAGACCCAGCGCGTCGAAGACCTCCAGGCGCAGGAATTCCCCCGGATGCGAAGGGGTCATGGTCACCTCGATGCCGTCCCTCGCCATCAGTGGTAGTCCTCCAGGTTGACCCGGTCGATCGTCCCGCCTTCCTCCCCGAAGGTGATCCGCCAGTTGCCGGACACGGAGACGCTCCATTCATTCTCCCGGTCCCCCGCGAGTCGATGGACCCGCCAACCGGGCGGGGCGTTCTCGACGAAATCATCGATGTGTTCGGCGAGAATCAGGGCGGTCATGATGTTGCGTATCCTGCCGACAAGGTCCGGCCGCAGAGACCGGGGGCTGTCGCGCTCCAGCAGGTACCGCAGCCCCCGGTGGCGTACGGAGCGGATCACCATAGGTCTTGTGTACGGTGACGCCGTTCGGAATGCAACCGCTTCTCTCACACCGCCCCGTCATGGCCGGCCCCCGGAACAAGAACGGGCATGACGAACGGGGGTGGGCGGACGCTCCGGCCGAGCTGCGTCCTTCGATACGCGGCGTAGCCTGTCCCGAGCGAAGCCGAGGGGCCGCTACTCAGTATGAGGGAGGGGTGGGCGGCCCGACACCCTCCCCTCATCCCGAGTAGGCCCCGCAGGGGCCGTATCGAGGGACGCCTCACCGAACGGTTCCACCCGAAACGGACAGGCGCCGGTATCCCGATCCTGAAGTCCCGGCGATCCGGGGTTGGCGAACCACCGTCAACGCGCGCCGCAGCACCGCTTGTACTTGCGCCCGGAGCCGCACGGGCAGGATTCGTTGCGACCCACCTTGCGCCCGAATGCCGGCGCAGAATCGCGGTCGAACGGGGCATGCGATCCGGCGTCGCCGATGCCCTGCGTCGCGGGATGCCGGGATTTGGTCCAGGCGTTCAGTTCGCGCACGCATCGCGGGATCAACAGCGGCGCCACCCGGTCGAACTCGTCCTGGGCCTCTTCCGTCAACTCCGAACGGCCGTGGCTCAGCTCGTGCAGGGCGAGGATCATGCCGAGCGCGGTCGTCGCCTCCTCGTCGTCGCTCAGGCCGACCGCCTCCCACGCATCCGGATGCAGCCCCATGCCCAACTCGAAGCCGTCGATCCACGGTTCCCACAAGGTTTCGCCGCTGTCGGGGTCGGTTTCCAGGACCGGCGCGTATTCCTCCGGACGCTCCGCCAGTTGCTCGGCGATCCGGTTGTAATGCCCCATCACCGCGGCGACCGCCGCCTCCAGCTCGGCACCGTCCGCGAACACGTAGTCTTCGTCCCAGACCCCCGCCAGCCAGTCGGAGGGCAGGATCACCTCCGGGCAGACGATCACGGCCGCCATATAGCCGTCCAGCTCCGCGACGGTCATGCCGTCCCGCTCGCCGGAGATGGCGTCCAGCACATCCTTCAGCCGGTCGAAATCCGGGTTGGTGACTTTCATGAGCCGGCGGTCATCCCCCCGCGATCGCACCGCCCGACGGCGATCCGGACCGCATCGTCGTACCACGACCTCCCGGTACGGGGGAACCGCAACCGGGCTTTCGCGGCTCGCCTGCGGGTCCGTGGGCATGGGCCGGGGCCGCCTCTTCGCGATTCGGTACGCGCGGACCGCGACCGGCCCGGTCCCCCGATACGGCGCCTGCTCGGGATAGAGATTCATTTTGCAGGCCATGCCAACCTCCCCCCATGCTGAGTAGCCTCCGAAGGGGCGTATCGAAGGACGGCCTCCGCCGCGTCGGGGTTCCATCCGAAACGGATACGCCCCGGCGCCCGCCGCCCCGCATGGCGTTCGCGGGAGTGCCGGCCCATATGGGGAGGGAGGCGCCGGGCGCGCGCGCACATCTCTTCAACGGGTCGAGCCTGACCTGGAACCGCGGCGCGCGATCGGGAGAATTTGGCAAACACCGCCGTGCCGGTACGATGGGACGGAACTTGCGCGAAAAAGGCGGCGGGGGTGCGAGGATGGAATTCGGCTATTTCACGCTGAGCGACAACCGCTATCCGGGAAACCCCCGCTCCGTGGCAACCTTCATGATGCAGATCCGCGACCAGGCCGTCTTCGCGGAGTCCATCGGCATGCATTCGGCCTGGATCGGCGAGCATCACTTCAACCGGCGTGGCTGCGTGCCCATGCCCTCGCTGGTGCTGGCATCCATAGCCGCGGCGACGACGCGGATTCGCCTCGGACCGGCGGTGGTGGTGCTGCCGATCCACCATCCGGTCCAGGTCGCCGAGGAATGGGCGAGCCTCGACGTGCTGTCGGGCGGGCGCGTCGACTTCGCGCTCGGCCGCGGCTACGACAGCCACGAATACGCGCCCTTCGGCGCCGACTTCCAGGCCTCGGCGGAGGTCTTCGCGGAAGGCGTGGAGCTGTTGTCCCGATGCTGGAACGACGACGGCCCGACGACGTTCGAGGGCAAGCATTACGCGGTCCATGAGATCGAGGTCTGTCCGAAACCGGTGCAGAAACCGTTCGTTCCCTATATGGGCTCGTTCTCCCGATACAGCATGGAGGTGGCGGCCCGGCGCCGCTGGAACCTGATGCTCGCCCCCTTCGCCGCAGCCCTGGTGTTCGGCGGGCTGGACGAGGCGGTCGCTGCCTATCGGGAGGTCTGCGACGCGGCGGGGACGGAGACCGGCCGCGTCAAGTGCAGCTACTTCGTCCACATCGCCGACACGCCGGCCGAGGAGGCCGCCGAGAGGGAGCGGCTGCTCGACTACTTCACGATGTCGGGCACCCGAAACAAGGGAATCATGGGCGCGAAACTGCCGCCGACGATGGAATACTATCGCCGCATCGGCAAGGCTCTCGCCGATCTCGGGACCGAGGATCTCGGGCCCAACTCCATCCTGCTCGGACCGCCGCAGGCGATCGTCGAGCGTCTCGGCGAAGTCGCGGCGGCGGGGATCGAGGAAGTGATCCTCTACTTCAACTACGGGCGGAAGCCGGACGCGATGGTCCGCGAGCAGATGGAACGCTTCATGGCCGAGGTGGCGCCCGCCTTCGGCAGCGGGCCCGGGCGGCTCGCGGCGGCAGAGCGGACGGCGTAGTCGCGTGCGACCGGTCGGCGCGTTTGGATATCCGCCCGCCGCGGGCCTATATAAGCGTCGAGACAAGCGTCGAGCCGCCGGGCGTCCGTTCCAGGGCGCCGGGCACCAGCGTTCCAGGCGGAAATGAGCCCAGACGGTAGCCCCCCGCACAGCCGCGATCCGGACGGCGACTCCGCGTCGGAAGCCCGCCCGCGCGCCTATGCGCGCGCCTATGCCGGGATGGAGGGCGGCGGGGCGCCGGGCGATATGGAAATCGTGTGGCGCATCGCGCGCATGGCGTTGCGCTACCGCGCGGGCGTCGCGGTGGCGCTCGGCGCGACGCTGGCCGCGTCGGCCTTCCAGCTGGCGATTCCCGGGCTGGTCGGCGACGCGGTGGACGGCGCGCACGGCCTGCTCGCCGACGGCGCGGCAACCCCGGAAACGGCGCGGTCGGCGCTGTGGCACGCGGCCGTGCTGCTGCTCGCCGTCTCGATCCTGCGCGGGCTGTTCACGCTCGCCCACAATTACAGCGGCGAGGCCATCGGCCACCGCCTCGCCCACGATCTGCGGCTCACCTTCTACGCAAAGCTCCAGCGCCTCGGCTTCTCCTTCCACGACCGCATCCATACCGGCGAGCTGATCACCCGCGGCATGCTCGACCTCGAAGGCGTGCGGATGATCGTCAACCAGGGGCTGCTGCGCGCGGTGCAGATGGCGGTCCTGGTCGGCGCGGGCGCCGCGCTGCTGCTCTCGACCGACCCGGTCCTCGGCCTGCTCAGTCTCAGCTTCGTGCCCTATATCGCCTGGCGGTCGACCACGGCGCGGCTCCGGCTGCGCTATCTGTGGACCCTGTTCCAGGACCGGATGGCGGTGCTCGGGCGCATCATGGACGAGAACCTGACCGGCATCCGCGTGGTCCGCGCCTTCGGCGCCGAGCGCTTCGAGATCGACAAGTACGACCGCGCGGCGGCCGACGCGCTCAAGCTGTCGTCGCGGCGGATCAACGTCCGCGTCGCCTCGACCACCGAGATGACCTTCGCCTATTTCGTCGCCATGGGGCTGGTGCTCTGGGTCGGCGGCGAGCGGGCGATCGCCGGCACCATGACGGTCGGCACGCTGACCGAGTTCCTGACCTTCATCACCATCCTCCAGCTCCCGGTGCGCTCGCTCGGGCTGGTGGTGAATTCCTTCGCGCGCGGCTCGTCCTGCGGCGCGCGGCTGTTCGCGGTGATCGACCTCGAGCCCGCGATCCGCGACGCGCCGGACGCCGGCGCACTCGCGGTCACGGACGGCACGCTGCGCTTCGAGAATGTCAGCTTCGCCTATGACGAGGGCGGGAAGCCGGCGCTCGATCGCGTCTCCTTCGAGGTCCGGCGCGGCCGCACGCTCGGCATCGTCGGCCCGCCGGGGAGCGGCAAGTCGACGATCACCCATCTGCTGCCGCGCTACTACGACGTCTCCGGCGGGCGCATCACCATCGACGGCCAGGACATCCGCGCCGTCACCCTCGACAGCCTGCGCCGGGCGGTGCGCGTGGTCCAGCAGGACCCGTTCCTGTTCACCGCCTCGATCGACAACAACATCGCCTATGGCGACCCGTGGACCGAGGAGCAGACGATCCGCGACGCCGCCGGTCTGGCCCGGATCGACGGCTTCATCGACCGGCTGGCCGAGGGCTACGAGACCCTGGTGGGCGAGCGCGGGGTGTCGCTGTCGGGCGGCCAGAAGCAGCGCGTGGCGATCGCCCGCACCGCGCTCCTGGACCCGGCGGTGCTGGTGTTCGACGACTCGACGGCGGCGATCGACGCGGCGACCGAGAGCCAGATCCGCGAGGCGCTCGCCGGGCGCGCCGAGAACGCGGCGCGCATCGTGGTCTCGCACCGGCTCGCGGCGATCCGCGACGCCGACGAGATCCTGGTGCTCGACGCCGGACGGGTGATCGAGCGCGGCTCGCACGAGACCCTGATCGCCGGGGGCGGCCACTACGCCCGGATCTTCGCGCTGCAGGGCCGCGACGGCATCGGAGACGGGTTGCAGGGGGCGGCGGAATGAGCGTCGCCGCGCAACAGACCCGCCCGCCGCGCGCCGTCGTCGGCTCGCAGATCAGCCGCGACGAGGAGATCTTCGGCGCCGCCTACGACCGCCGCGTGGCGGGCCGCTTCCTGGCCTATGTCGGGCCCTATGGCCGCTGGCTCGCGATGGCGCTCGGCGCGGTGCTGGTCTTCACCGGGGCGCAGCTCCTGATCCCGCTGGTGATCCGCCACGCGATCGACGAGGCGATCCTCGCCGATGGCGGCGACGTTGCGCATCTGCAACTCACCGCCGCCGTGTTCGGCGTCGTGATCCTGGTGAGCTACGCGGCCAACTACGTGCAGGACCGGCTGGTCGGACATATCGGCGAGCGGGTGATCTTCGATCTCCGCCGCGCCATGTTCGCCCATCTCCAGGACGTGTCGCTCTCCTTCATGGACAAGACCGAGGTCGGGCGGATGATGTCCCGCCTCCAGGGCGACGTGAACTCGCTCCAGGAATTCCTGGAAAACTCGGTCACCGCCTTCGGCGATCTGCTGCTGCTGGTCGGCATCGTCGCCATCATGCTCACCCTCAATCTGGAGCTCGGCCTCCTGACCCTGGTGCTGGTGCCGACGCTGGCGCTGGTCCGCATCGTCTGGCTGCCGCGCGCCCGCCTCGCCTTCCGCCGGGCGCGCGAGACCAACTCGATCGCCAACGGCGCGCTCGCCGAGGCGATCCACGCGGTCCGCACCGTCCAGGGGATGCGCCGCGAGGAGGTCAACTACCTGCTCTACGGCGACAAGGCGGGGGACAACCTCAAGGCCCATCTGAGCGCCGCGCGCTACGCCCAGGCGATGGTGCCGGTGGTCGACACCCTGACCGGGGCGGCGCTCGCCATCGTGGTGGTGCTGGGCGGCTCGCTGGTGCTCGGCGGCGCGCTCGAGGTCGGCGTGATGGTGGCCTTCGTGTTCTACGTCCAGCGCTTCTTCGACCCGATCCGCTCGCTCACCATCCAGTACAGCATCATGCAGCGCGCGATGGCCTCGGGTCAGCGCATCTTCGAGGTGCTGGACGTGCCGCTCGCCATCGTCGACCCGCCGGACGCGCTCTCTCCCAAGCGGATGCGGGGCGCGATCGACTTCGCGGACGTGACCTTCGGATACGCGCCGGGCCGCCCGGTGCTGCACGGGGTGAGCTTCTCGGTGGCGCCGGGCGAGACGGTGGCGCTGGTCGGCCCGACCGGGTCCGGCAAGACCAGCATCACCGCCCTGATGCACCGCTTCTACGAGGTATGGGACGGGAGCGTGTCGATCGACGGGCGCGACGTGCGCGAATACTCGCGCGCCGCGCTCGGCCGCCACATCGCGATGGTGCTCCAGGACCCGTATCTGTTCACCGGCACGGTGCTCGACAACATCCGCTTCTCCACCGCGACCGCCACGCGGGCCGATATCGAGCGCGCCGCCCGCGCGGTCGGCGCGCATGATTTCATCGTCCGGCTCGCCGACGGCTACGACACCGTGCTCGACCAGCAGGGGCGCAACCTGTCGCTCGGCCAGCGCCAGCTGCTGAGCTTCGCCCGGGCGCTGGTCGCGGACACGCCGATCCTGATCCTCGACGAGGCGACGGCGAATATCGACTCCTACACCGAACGCCGGATCCAGGTCGCGCTGCGCCGCCTGCTGGAAGGGCGCACCGGCATCGTGATCGCCCACCGGCTGGCCACCGTGCGCGGCGCCGACCGGATCGTGGTACTCAACGAGGGGAGGGTCGTCGAGAGCGGCAGCCACGACTCGCTGATCGCCGCCCGCGGCCTCTACGCCAGGCTGTATGCCTTCAACTACGCCTCGTTCGACGACATGCCGGACGACCTCGTCGCGCCGTCGGCGAGCCCGCGCAGCTGAGCATGTCCTCCGACTGGGCCGCGCGCCAGGGCTATCTGATCTACGCCGTGCTCTGCACCGGGCTGATCGCGAGCCAGTTCTTCCGCGTCTCCAACGCCGTCATCGCGCCCGAGCTGATGGCCGAGCTCGCCATCGGCACCGAGACCATGGGGGTGGTCAACGGCACCTATTTCCTCGCCTTCGCGGCGATGCAGATCCCGGCCGGCATGCTGCTCGACCGCTTCGGCGCCAGGCGCATGGTGCCCGGGCTGTTCCTGCTCGCGGTCGCCGGCTCGGCGCTCTACGCCGCGGCCGAGACCGGGCCGGAGCTGATCGCCGGCCGCGCGCTGATCGGCATCGGCTGCGCGCTCGGGCTGATGGGCCCGATGGTGGTGATCGCGCGCTGGTTCGAGACCGAGCGCTACGCCCGGCTGATCTCGCTCCTGTTCACCATCGGCGGGCTCGGCGCGCTGCTGGCCTCGACCCCGCTCGCCGCGGTGTCGGAGGCGATCGGCTGGCGCGGCGCGTTCGTCGCCATGGCGGCGGTGACCGGCGCGATCGTCGTGCTGCTCTTCGCGATGGTGCGCGACGCGCCGCCCGGCGCCGCCCCGGAAGCGGCCAGGGCGGAGAGCGCGGCCGAGATGTGGCGCGGTCTCGGCGAGGCGCTGGCGCTCCACGACATGCGCTGGATCTGCGCCGTCCAGTTCGTCAGCTACGGCACCATGATCACCATCGTCGGGCTGTGGGCCGGACCCTATCTCAACGACGTGCACGGGCTCACCGGCGTCGACCGCGGCAACGCCCTGCTCGCGCTCAACGTCGCGCTGCTCGCCTCGGTGGTGCTGTTCAGCCAGGTCGAGCGCTGGCTCGGCTCGCGCAAGCGGGCGGTGATCGCCGGCGGCGGCGCCTCGGTCGCGCTGCTGCTCGCGCTCGCGCTGATCCCCGGGCCCGGCCTGTGGGCGGCGCTCGCTTTGCTCGCTTTGTTCACCGTGGCCAGCGCGTTCTTCATGCTGCTCCACGCCCATGCCCGCGCCATCCTGCCCGACCGGCTGATCGGCCGCGGGCTCACCGTGCAGAACCTCGCGGTGATGCTGGGCGTGTTCGTCCTCCAGGCTGTCGCCGGGGTGATCGTCGGCGCCTTCGCGCCCGAGGGCGCACAAGCGCCGGAGATCGCCTACCGCGCGGCCTTCGGCTTCCTCGCGCTCGCCCTCGCCGCCGGCATCGCCGCCTATTCCCGCATCGCCGACGTCCCGCCGGGCGGGTAGCGGGGCCGCCGCGTCCGGGTGTCCGGTGGCGCCCAGCGCGGCGATGGCGTGGCGCCGGAGCGCATCGACCGCCCGGCGCTTGACCAGGGCCTGCTCGCCGCCGTCGAGCAGGCCGATCAGCCGGTCTCTTGCGCGGCCGCCGCGCAGTCGCCGCGCAGCTCCTCGCGGTTCTCGCGGTCGAGACAGCCCGGCAGGTCCGGGGCCGCCGCCGGCGCGCCCAGCCGGCCGAGCGCCAGGTAGATGCCGCTGCGCACGCCGTGATCCGGCTCGGGCGCGGCCAGCGCCGCCAGCAGATGCGGCACCGCCTCCTTCTGGCCGCGATGGCCGAGCGTATGGGCCGCCCGCTTGCGCGTATCGGGATCGTCATAGGCGAGCGCCGCGATCAGCACCTCGTAGGGTATGCCGGCATGCTCCCAGCCATTGGCGGCCGGCTCGCGGGACGCGGGAAGGGCCAGCAGGGCGACCAGGATCGCCGCCCGCAGAGCCCGGGTCATGGCGCCCTGCGCCGCATGTCGCCGCCCTCCTGCCGTCGCGCGCGCCCGGCCTCTTTCGGTGAGAAATGCGCCCTAAAGCCGCAGCCGCGCCTTGAGGATCTTGCCGGCCGGGCCCTTGGGCAGGGCGGGCTCGATGCGGACATGGCGCGGGTACTTGTAGCCCGCCATGCGGTCGCGGCAGAAGGCGACGATGTCCTCGGGTCGCGCGGCATCCGGCCGGTCGAGGCTGACGAAGGCGGCGATGTCCTCGCCGAGGTCGTCGTCGGGCACGCCGATCACCGCCGCCTCGGCGACCGCCGGGTGGGACAGCAGCACCGCCTCCACCTCGCCGGGCGCCACGGTGTAGCCGCCGCGCAGGATCATGTCCTTGCGGCGGCCGACGATGCGCACATGGCCTTCCGGGGAAAGCGCCGCCAGATCGCCGGTCCTGAACCAGGCGCCCTCGAACGCCGCGGCGGTGTCGCCGGGCCGGCCGAGATAGCCGGTCATCCGCGCCGGGCTCTCGATCCAGAGCTCGCCGGTCTCGCCGGGGCCGAGCGCATTGCCGTCGTCGTCGACCACGCGCAGCGCGACCCCCGGCACGGCGCGGCCGATCGCGTCGGGCAGGTCGGCCGGGTCCGCCGCGCGGCAGGAGATCGGCCGGAACAGCTCGGTCATGCCGTAGCCGCGGACGATGCGGACCCCGGTCTTCTCGCGCCACAGGCTGGCGAGCTCCCACGGGCAGGGCGCGGCGCCCGAGAGCGCGTAGCGCAGGCTGGCGAGGTCGGCGCCGGCGAGCGCCGGGCTGTCCAGGATGCGGCGGAACATGGTGGCGACGCCGGGAAACACGCTCACCCGGTGGCGGGCGATGGCGGCGAGCGCGTCCTCGGGATCGAAGCGCGGGAGGAACGCGACCGAGCCGCCCGACAGCAGCGGGGCCAGCACCGAGCCGAAGATGCCGAGCGAATGGGCGAGCGGCAGCGCCGACAGCGAGACGTCGCTCTCGGCGAGATCCATGACCGGACCGCGCCAGGATTCCAGCGCCCAGGCGACCGCCGCCTGGGAGAGCAGCACCCCCTTGGGGTCGCCGGTGCTGCCCGAGGTGTAGAGCACGATCGCGGTATCGCCGGGTTCGGTCGGGACCGCGGGGAAGTCGGCCTCGCCGGGGCACAAAGCCTCGACCGTCCGGTCGGGGGCGAAATCGGCGAGGATGCGGGCGCGCTCGCCGGCGGTGAGCCGCGGGTTGAGCGGCAGCACGGTCGCCCCCGCCTTGAGCCCGCCGAACAGCGCGACGACGAGCTCGGCCGGGTCTTCGAGGCCGAGCGCGACCCGGCTGCCGCGCCCGACGCCCTGGCCGGCGAGCGAGGCCGCGAGGGCCCCCGCCCCCCCCCCGACTCCCCCCCAGCCGAGGGCGCGGCCGCCCGCCCCCGGCCGCCGCGCCCGCCCCCCGGGCCGGCGGGCGGGGCCGGGGGGCCCCCCGCCCCGCCCTCGACTCCGCGCCAGTCGAGGGCGTCCCCGCCCGAGTCGAGAACCCGCTTGCCGGGACGGCGCCGGGCCTGGCGTTCCAGGGATTGCGCGAGATGGACGGCCATCGCGGGCTACGGCAGCAGCGCCTCCACGTCGATGCCGTCCCAGACGTCGGCGGGAAAGCTGTGCCGGGGGGTGAAGGCGCCGAGGCTCGGCTTGGCGGTCGCGTCGACCCCCCACTTGGCGGTGAACCCGTCCTTGCCCGCGGTCGAGGGGTCGAGATCGGAGCCGCGCGCGCCCGAGACCACCATGATGTCGCGGTCGGGCTGGCAGCGCGTGGCGATCGCCCAGTTCACCTCGCGGTCGGAGAACACGTCGATATCGTGGTCCACCACCACGACGCGCTTCATGTACAGGTCGGCGCCGAGCACGGCGAAGATCGCGTTCTTCGCCTGGCCTTCGAGGCGCTGCTCGATGGAGACGAAGCAGGTGAACGGGCTCGGTACCCGCACCGCCTTGACCGAGGGGATCATCGCCCGCACCGCCCGGAAGAGATTGGCCTCCATCGGGATGGTCGACAGCAGCATGTGGTCGAGATGGCCGACGGTGATGTCGTGGAACATCGCGCCCTCGCGGTGGGTCAGCGCGTTGACCTGCACCACCTCGCGGTCGCGCGCGCCGAGGCTGTAGCCGGTGAACTCGCCGAACGGCCCCTCGGCGATGCGCGCGCGCGGCAGGATCTCGGCCTCCAGGATCATCTCGGCCTGGGCGGGCACCAGCACGTCGGAGGTCTCGCAGCGCACCAGCTCCAGCGGCTCGCCCAGCAGACCGCCCATGATGCCGCGCTCGTCCTCGTCGATCGAGCCGATGGCGAGGCAGCCGAGCGCGATCGCCGGGTGGACGCCGATGGCGAAGGCGACCGGCAGCGCCTCGCCGCGCGATTCGGCGACCTGGTAGTACTCCCAGAGATGCTTGCCGAGCGTCAGGTGGATCGAGGTGGTGTCCCTGCCGGTGATCATCAGCCGGTTATAGGCGCAGTTCCACATCTCGCTGTCGGGGTCCCTGGCGAACGAGATCGCCGCGGTGATATAGGCCCCGCCGTCGCCCTGGTGGTGTTCGAGCTGGGGCAGGCGCGAGAGGTCGATGTCGGCGCCCTTGAGCACCACGTCCTTGCACGGTCCGGTATTGACCTCGCGCGGCGCGACCGGCTCCTCCATCGCCGCGAGATATTTCTTCAGCATCTCGCGCGGCGGCGCGTTCATCGCCATCGCGAGCCGCGACCGGCTGGCATGGAGGTTGGTGAGCACCGGCCAGTCGCTGCCCCTGACGTTCTCGAACAGCAGAACGGGGCGGCGCTTCGCTTCCGTCTCGATCTTGACCACCGCGGCGGTCACCTCGTGGCCGGGGTCCATCTCGCGCGAGACGGTGACGAACTCATCCGGCCGTTCCGCGCGCACGCGTTGGAGAAAGGAGGGGAGGTCCTGGGCCATGTTTCGCCTTCGCCGGTCGGGTCCGGCGGCACGCTAGCGAAAGGCGCGGGGGCTCACAAGGCGCCGGGCGGTCGGCTCGATCCCGGCTCGAGGGGCTGTTGCAGGGCTTCGTCGGCGGCGAGAACCGGGCCGGTCTCCCGGCCGCGAAGTGAGCCCGCCGCCGCTTCGGCAACGCGGACGAATGGCGGGAGGCCGGTCCCCGGCGCTCAACCCGGCATGTAATGCTCGACGCCGTCTAGGTCCTCGTCGCGGCCGCGCAGCTCGATCACGTTGAGATCGGGGTCGCGCACGAAGACCGACACGTTGCCGTCCTCGCCGAACCTGACCGGGCCCTGGCGGATCGCGATGCCCTCGCGCCCGAGCGCCTCCACGGTGTCGGCGATCGAGGCGACGCGCAGCGCGACATGGGTGATGCCGGCGTATTTGGTGCCGTCCACGTCCATCAGCACGTTGCGCCCGCCATGGTCGTCATTGGCGTTGACCACCAGGTTGATCTCGACCCCCTGCGGGTTGCGGATGATGATCACCGCGTCGAACTCGACCTCGCGTTCCAGCGCGAAGCCGAGGGTCCGGTAGAAGGCAAGCGCGCGCTCGGGATCGGAGACCCGGATGCCGATATGGTCGACCTGCTCGATGTCGATGCTGCCGGCCATGTCACGTCCTCCCTTTGGGGCGGGGACATTCTAGGCCGCCCCTCGCCCGGGAGCGATAGCTCGACGACCTGCTGCGACTCTCCCCTGGGTAGTGCAAACCTGGGCGCGCGCTACTATATTGGGAGCATGAGCAACGGGATCGCCACCACGCTCGGTGTCGGAGCGACGCCGCTCGCGTCGGGCAGAACCTTCGCGCCGTTCCTGTTCCGTTTGTTCGCCCGGCTGGAAGACAAGGTGGACGGTCTCGCGCGGGACCATCGGGCCCTCGCACGCGAGTTCCCGGAATTTCGCGGCGAGGTCCGCGCGCGCCTCAGCGACCTCCCCACGAGAAGCGCGGTCCGGTGAGCGACGAGATCGTCACCATGCTCGGGGTGGGGGCGACGCTGCTGGCATCGGGCGGAACCTTTGCCCTGTTCCTGTTGCGCTTGTTCGGTCGGCTTCAAGAAAATTTCGCCCGGCTCGAGGACAGGTTCGACCGGCTGGAGGATAAGGTCGACAATCTCGCCAGGGACCACCAGGCGCTGGCCCGCGAAGTGTCGGAGCTGCGCGGCGAGATCCGCGGACGCCTCGGCGACCTGCCGGCGGCGGCCGGGGCCGGGTGAACCCGGCAACGATCCCCCTCAGCGCTGGGCGTGTTCCCAGTCCGCGGCCGTATAGGCCGGGGCGTCCGACGGCGGCAGGGGCTCGCGCCCGCGGATCGCGTCGGCCGCCTTCTCCGCGATCATGATAGTGGGCGCGTTGAGGTTGCCGGTGGTGATCCTCGGCATGACCGAGCTGTCGACCACGCGCAGCCCCTCCATTCCGCGCACCCGGCAGGCCGGGTCGACCACCGCCATGGCGTCGCCTCCCATCTTGCAGGTGCCGGTCGGGTGGTACGCGCTCTGCACCGTCTCGCGCACGAAGGCGTCGATGTCCTGGTCGCTCCGCACCGCCTCGCCGGGCGCCAGCTCCGCGCCGCGATAGGGGTCGAAGGCGGGCTGGGCGAAGATCTCCCGGGTCAGGCGGACGCAGCTCCGCATGTCGGCCCAGTCGTCGGGATGGCTCATGTAGTTGAAGCGGATCTCGGGCGCCACCGCGGGATCGGCCGAGGCGAGGCGGACGGTGCCGCGCGACCGGGAGCGCATCGGGCCGGCATGGGCCTGGAAGCCGTGGCAGCGGATTCGGTTCTGCATGTCGTAGGACGCCGCCAGCGGCAGGAAGTGGTACTGGATGTCGGGCCAGCGGACGCCCGGGCGCGAGCGGATGAAGCCGCCGGATTCGAAATGGTTGGTCGCGCCGAGGCCGGACCTGAACGCGATCCAGCGCAGCCCGATCAGCGCCCGTTGCAAGAGTCCGGTCGCGGAGTAGAGCGTGACCGGCCTGGTGCAGGCCTGCTGGATATAGAGCTCCAGATGGTCCTGGAGGTTCCCGCCGACGCCGGGCAGGTCGTGCATCGCCTCGATGCCGTGCTCGCGCAGATGGCCCGCCGGGCCGATGCCGGACAGCATGAGGAGCTGCGGCGCGTTGATCGGGCCGCCGCAAAGCACCACCTCGCGCCGCGCCTCCACGCTCCGGACCGCGCCGCCCTTGCGGTATTCCAGGCCTCGGGCGCGCTTGCCGTCGAGCACGACGCGGGTGGCCAGAGCGCCGGACTCGACGGCGAGGTTGGCGCGGGCCGCCGCCGGCTTGAGATAGGCGTTCGCGGTGCTCCAGCGCCGGCCGCGATGGACCGTCATGTCCATCGGCCCCAGACCCTCCTGCCGGTAGCCGTTCATGTCGTCGGTGCGCGCGTAGCCCGCCTCGGTGCCGGCTTCGATGAAGGCCTCGTAGAGCGGGTTGGTCATCGCCCCGCGGCTCGTGTGCAGCGGGCCCGAATCGCCGCGATACGCATCGCCGCCGGCGCCGAAGCTCTCGGCCTTCCGGAAATAGGGCAGCACCTCGGCATAGGACCAGCCCGCCGCGCCGCCCTCGGCCCAGCCGTCATAGTCGAGCGCGTTGCCCCGCACATAGGCCATGCCGTTGACCGAGGACGAGCCGCCCAGCACCCGGCCGCGCGGGCAATGGAGGCGCCGCCCGTCCAGGTTCGGCTCGGGTTCGGACCAGTAATGCCAGCCGTAGCGCCGGTGGGTCATCGCGATCGCCAGCGCGGACGGCATCTGCAGGAAGACGCTGCGGTCGCTGCCGCCGGCCTCGATCAGCAGCACGGTCGACTTGCCGTCCTCGCTCAACCGGTTGGCCAGCACGCATCCGGCCGACCCCGCGCCGACCACGACATAATCGAAAACCTGGTTTGCGTTCATCCGGGTGTCCCGCCGCAACCGCGGTTGTGGCAATATAACCGCCGTCCCAGCGGTCCCTGACCCGGGTTCCCCGGTCGGGACGCGAATGGGGTAGCCAAGGGGAGGACATGTCAATGACAAAATGCCTGCGCATCGCGGCGATCGGCGCGGCTTTCGCGCTCTTGTTTTCGCCCGCCGGATCGGCGGCCGATCCCGATTCGTGCAAGACGGTCCGTTTCTCCGATGTCGGCTGGACGGACATCACCGCCACCACCGCGGCGACCTCGGTGGTGCTCAAGGCGCTGGGCTACGCGCCGACCGCGAAGGTGCTGTCGGTTCCGGTCACCTATCGGAGCCTCAAGAACGGCGATATCGACGTCTTCCTCGGCAACTGGATGCCGACCATGGAGGCCGATATCAAGCCCTACCGCGACGACGGGTCGGTCGAGACCGTGGCGAAGAACCTGACCGGGGCGAAATACACGCTGGCGGTCAACAAGCTGGCCGCCGACGGCGGCATCAAGAGCTTCGGCGATATCGCCAAGTACCGCGACCAGCTCGAAGGCAAGATCTACGGCATCGAGCCCGGAAACGACGGCAACCGCCTGATCCAGGGCATGATCGCCAAGGACTCCTTCGGCCTCAAGGGCTTCGACCTGGTCGAATCGAGCGAGCAGGGCATGCTGGCCCAGGTCGTGCGCGCCAACCGAAAGAAGCAGTGGATCGTCTTCCTCGGCTGGGAGCCGCATCCGATGAACGCCAAGTTCGAGATGACCTATCTCGCCGGCGGCGACGACGTGTTCGGACCGAATTTCGGCGGCGCCGAGGTCTACACCAACATCCGCAAGGGCTATGCCGGGCAGTGCCCGAATGTCGGCAAATTGCTGAAAAACCTGCAATTCACCCTGGCGATGGAAAACGAGATCATGACCGCGATCCTGGAGGACAAGCAGGAGCCGCAGACCGCGGCCGCGGCGTGGCTCAAGAAGAACCCGGCCATCCTCAAGGGCTGGCTCGCCGGGGTGACGACGATGGGCGGCGGCGAGCCCATGGCCGCGGTCAACAAGGCGCTCGGGCTGTAGCAGCCTTTCCCGCCGCGACGGCCGCAAGCGGAGGGCGGACAGCGCCGCGGGGTAGGTCTTGGACTGGCTGACCGACGAGAAGATCCCGCTCGGCAGGTGGATCGAGTCCTTCGTGGACGTGCTGCTGGACCACGGGGCCTGGTTCTTCGACTACCTGTCCGAGGTCCTGAAATTCGTCATCGAGGGGGTGAGCGGCCTCGCCCTGGCGCTGCCCGCGCTTGTGCTGGTGGCGCTGCTCGCCGGCCTCGCCTTCTGGCTGCACCGCTCGTGGAAGCTGGTGGCGGCGGTGGTGCTGACGCTGCTGCTGGTGATCAACCTGGGCTACTGGGAGAACACGGTCCAGACGCTCACCCTGATCCTGTTCTCGACCGTGATCTGCATCGCCGCCGGGGTGCCGGTCGGCATCGCGGCGGCGCATCGGCCCTGGCTCTACAACGCGATCCGGCCGGTGCTCGACCTGATGCAGACCATCCCGACCTTCGTCTACCTGATCCCGACCATGATCATGTTCGGCCTCGGCGTGGTGCCCGGGCTGATCTCGACTGTGATCTTCGCCATCCCGGCGCCGATCCGGCTCACCCATCTCGGCATTTCCAGCGTGCCGCGGCCGCTGGTCGAGGCCGGCGAGGCGTTCGGCGCGACGCGCGGCCAGCTGCTGTGGAAGGTCGAGCTGCCGCACGCCATGCCGACCATCATGGCCGGCGTCACCCAGTGCATCATGCTCAGCCTCTCCATGGTGGTGATCGCGGCGATGGTGGGCGCCCCCGGGCTCGGCGTCCCGGTGCTGCGCGCGCTCAATACGGTCAACATCGCCAAGGGGTTCGAGGCCGGGCTCGCCATCGTGATCGTCGCCATCCTGCTCGACCGCATCTGCAAGCAGCGCGGCGGCGACAACCGGCGGAGCTGATCGATTCACGCGATCGAACTGAAGGACGTGGACATCCTGTTCGGCGGCGACACCGGGGCCGCGCTGGGCCTGCTCGACCGCGGCGGCGCACGCCAGGAGATCCACGACGCGACCGGCGCGGTGGTCGGCGTCGCCGGGGCGTCGCTCTCCGTCCGGCCGGGCGAGATCTGCGTGCTGATGGGCCTGTCGGGTTCGGGCAAGTCGACGCTCCTGCGCGCGGTCAACGGGCTGTGCCGGGTGACCCGCGGACGGGTCCTGGTGCGCGACGGAAGCGAGATGCTGGACATCACCCTCTGCGACGCCGCCACGCTGAGGCGCATGCGGATGCAGCACATCGCCATGGTGTTCCAGCAATTCGCCCTCCTGCCGTGGCGCACGGTGCACGAGAATGTCAGCTTCGGCCTGGAGCTGCGCGGCACCAACCGGGCGGAGCGCGACGCCCTGGTGGCGGACAAGCTGAGGCTGGTCGATCTCGACGGCTGGGCCGACCGGTTCGTCCACGAGCTGTCGGGCGGCATGCAGCAGCGGGGCGGGGGCGGCCCCGCGCCGCGCGCCCGCGCGCCCCCCCCTCCTTTCCCCCTCCCGTGTGGGGGGGGGAGCCGTTCTCGGCGCTCGATCCGCTGATCCGCGAGCACTTGCAGGACGAGCTGCTCGACCTGCAACGCCGGCTCGGCAAGACGATCCTGTTCGTCAGCCACGACCTCAACGAAGCCCTCAAGCTGGGCCGCCACATCGCGATCATGGAGGCCGGCCGCATCGTCCAGTTCGGCGAGCCGGAGGAGATCGTCCTGCGGCCGGCCAACGCCTATGTCGCCGAGTTCATCGCCCACATGGATGCGCTCAACGTGCTGCGCTGCGGCTCCCTGATGACGCCGGTGGACGAGATCAGGCGCAGCGGCGACACGCTGCTGCTCGACTGGTCGGGCCTCAACCGGCTCAGCCTGAACGAGGCGGGGGAGCCGGTCGAGGCCAGCGTCGAGGCCTCCCCCCCCCCAATCCCCCGCCCCGCCCCCGGGGTGGGCGCCGCCCCGCCGCAATCCGCCGCCATGCGCCGGAGATGGACCTCGCCACGCTGGGCACCGGCACGATCTGCGCGGCGGCGCCGGATCTGCGGATGCGGGCGGCGATCGAGCTGCGCCACCGCACCGGCCGCCCGGTGCTGATGGTCGAGGACGGCCGCCTGGTCGGCGTGATCGGCGACGAGGAAATCTATCGCGGCCTGATGAGCCAGGGCGCCCCGACGCCCCGCGGGGACGCGCCGGCGCCCCCCTAACCCTCCCGCGCGACCGCGCTCTCGTGCCAGCGGCGCAGCAGCGCGTGCTGCAGCCAGCCGAGCGCGGCGAAGACGGCGATGCCGGCGAGCGAGATCAGCAGGAGCGCCGCGAACATGCGCGGGATGTTGAGCCGGTAGCCCGATTCGAGGATGCGCCAGGCGAGCCCCGAGGCGGTGCCCCCGGTGCCGGCGACGAACTCGGCCACCACCGCGCCGATCAGCGCCAGCCCGCCGGCGATCCGGAGCGAGGACAGGTAGTAGGGCAGCGCGCTCGGCAGTCGGAGCCGCCACAGCACCTGGCGCCGGCTCGCGCCGTAGAGCTCGAACAGGTCGCGCAGGTTGTGGTCGGCGCTCTTGAGCCCGAGCGTGGTGTTGGCGACCACCGGGAAGAAGGCGACGATCCAGGCGCAGATCAGCAGCGCAATCTCGATGTCCTTGACCCAGATGATGATCAGCGGCGCGATCGAGACCACCGGCGTGACCTGGACGATCACCGCGTAGGGGAACAGGCTCGCCTCCAGCCAGCGCGAGCGCGCGAACAGGATGGCAATGCCGAGCCCGCCCGCCGCCGCCAGCACGAACGCGCCGAGCGCCGTCTTCATCGTGTGGGCGAGCGAGACCAGCAGGGTCTGCCAGTCCTTCGCCAGCGTCTCCAGGATCAGCAGCGGCCCGGGCAGGATGTAGTGCTTGACCTCGTGGACCCGGACGACGCCTTCCCAGGCGGCGAGGACGGCGATGCCGATCGCGAGCGGCGCGGCGATGCGCGCGGCGCGGCCGGCGGCGCGGCTTCGCGGCGCCTCGCTCACATCCGCCCGTGGAACCACCTGGCGACGGCGAGCAGGGCGGCGTCCGCGCCGCGCCTTCCGATCAGCTGGACGCCGACCGGCAGCCCGCGCGGCCCGGTGGCGAAGGGCAGCGTCACGCAGGGCAGGTGCAGCAGCGTCCAGGTGGTCTGGAAGATCGGATCGCCGGTCATGCCGAGCCCTTCCGGCGCCTCGCCGGGCGCGCTCGGGGTGAGCAGCGCGTCGCACTCGCCGAAGGCGTCGTCGGCTTCCGCGCGGCACGCCTTGGCATGGGTGCGGGCCGCCTCCAGCGTCGCCTCGTCATAGCCCAGCCCCTCCTCGATCATGCCGCGCAGCCTCTCGCTCAGCCGGTCGCGGTGATCGGCGTATTGCCGGGCGAGGCTCTGGGTGAGCCCGGCGTTGAGGATGACCCGGTGGCTGTCGGGGATGGTCGCGAAGTCGTCGGGCAGGTCGAGATCGGCGATCTCCGCGCCGAGATCGGCGAATTTCGCCGCCGCGCGCTCGACCGCCTCGCGGGTCTCGGCCTCGGCCCTGCCCCAGTGATGGGTGCGGCACAGCCCGATTTTCGGCGCCCGGCCCAGCCCGTCTTCCGGGACCGCCGCCTCGGCGCCGCGCACAATGTCGTAGAACAGCCCGAGATCGTCGACCGAGCGCGCCATGTAGCCCAGCGTGTCGAAGACCGGCTCGAGCGCGAGAATGCCCGCGAGATCGACCGTGCCGTGGGTCGGCTTGAGCCCGGCGACGCCGCAGAACGCGGCCGGGCGGATCAGCGATCCGGCGGTCTGGTTGCCGAAGGCGATCGGCACCATCGAGGCGCCGACCGCGGCGGCCGAGCCGCTCGACGAGCCGCCCGGGGTGTGGCCCGGGTCGTGCGGGTTCCTGGTCTTGCCCGGCTGGAAGGTGGCGAACTCGGTGGAGACGGTCTTGCCCAGCAGCACCGCGCCGGCCCGGCGCATCGCCGCCACGCAGGCCGCGTCGCGCTCCGGCCGGTGGCCGCCATGGATCGCCGGCGCGCCGTACTCGGTGGGCAGCTCGCCCGAATCGATCACGTCCTTGGCCGCGAAGGGCACGCCGTGCAGCGGGCCCGCGGGCGCCACGGAATCGGCCGCGCGCGCCTGGGCGATCGCGTAGTCGGGATCGAGATGGGCCCAAGCCTCGACATCCCCGTCGCGATCCTCGATGCGCTCCAGGCAGGCCCGGACCAGCGCCTCGGAGGTGATCTCGCCGGCGGCGATGCCCCGCCCCGCCTCGGAAGCGGTGAGTTGCCAGAGTTCGCTCATGTCTCGTCCCCCGCGGAAACCGTGCCCTGCTTCCGGCCGCGCCGTGCCGCGCGGTTCCGGCGCTTCGTCTTAGAGCATATCCGCCCCGCATGAAACCGTCGCGGCGCGGCGACGGCGCCCCCCTCGTCATTTCGACCGGAGCCGTGCGCAGCACGGCGTGCCCCCCTTCGTCATTTCGACCGAAGCCGTGCGCAGCACGGCGCGCCCCCCTCGTCATTTCGACCGGATCCGTGCGGAGCACGGCGCGCCCCCCTCGTCATTTCGACCGGATCCGTGCGGAGCACGGCGCGCCCCCCTCGTCATTTCGACCGGATCCGTGCGGAGCACGGCGCGCCCCCCTCGTCATTTCGACCGGAGCCGTGCGCAGCACGGCGTAGTGGAGAAACCTCGTCCCCGTGGGGCAGGGAGGTTTCTCCACTACGCGCTGCGCGCTCCGGTCGAAATGACGAGAGGGGGTTGCCCATGGGGCAGGGAGGTTTCTCCACTTCGCGCTTCGCGCTTCGGTCGAAATGACGAGGGGGGGGCGGACGGGCCGGGAGGTTTCTCCACTTCGCGCTTCGCGCTTCGGTCGAAATGACGACATGGCGGCGAATCGATCCGGGCCGTCGCGGGCGGGCTGCGCAGCGGAAGAAATTCCCCTATCGAATAAATCCTGCGATGCCGGATTTACCCTTTCCGGGAATTCACCCTCAGCCCTGGGCGGCCGCCTCGCCCGGCACCGGCGGGCGCGCGTCCAGCACCGGCGCCGCCCAGGCCAGCGCGATATCCTCCATCTCGCGGGCGTTGGTGCTGTACAGGTTGAACATCCCGTTCTGCCGCCCCGGCTTGATCCGCTTGACGTAGCGCGGCCCGTCATCGGCGAGCTGGACGACGCACAGCTTGCCGAGGCATTCCGACGGCACCCCCTCGTAGTCGCGGGTGTAGAACAGCAGCCACCCCTCCTCGATCGGCAGCATCGAATCGCCCACCACCTCGACCGCCACGGTCTGCTGCGCGTCGAGCCCGTTGGGGCAGCGGACATGGCGGGTTCCCTGACCCATCGCGTGGTCGTCGACGGCATGCACCTCGGACCCGGCGCCGACCCGGCCGACCACCGGGACGTTGGCCAGCCCCTCGACCAGGTCGAGCACGTTGCACTCCAGCGCGGTGGCGACCTCGCCCAGCCGGTCGAGGGTGATCGACACCTTGCCGGTCTCCCATTTGTGCAGGTGACCGGCCGAGGTGCCGAGCCGCCCGGCCAGCACCTGGAGGGTCAACCCGCGCCGCTTGCGCCATTGCCGGATACGGTTGGAGATCGCGATCCCGTCAGGTCGTTCGGCCATGGTTTTCACCCAAAAAGTGTATCTCTTCGCACATTGCTACTTGACATATTTTTCTTTTTATGCAAACTAAGGGCGTCAGATAAGAGAAGGAGATAGCGCATATGGCCGAAATTCGCAAGCGCCTTTCGTTCTCCGCCGGGGAACGCCGGCGTCTCCTCCTGCTGGCCGGAAGCGGCATCGAGCTCGCCTTCCTCGAATGCACCTTCGGCCGCCCCGCTTCCGCGCTCGAGGCGGCGCTGGACGACTGGCGCCGCGCCGCCCCGCTTGCCCCGGAGACGCCGATGCCCGACGACGCGGAGGAGGGCGAGACGCCTCCTTTGCCCTCGCCGCCGCTGCGCCGCGCGCTGGAGACCCTGGGCGACCGGGTCACCGCGACCATCGCCGGCTACGCGCTCGACGGCTTGCCGGCGTCGATACCCGATCTGATCCGCGCCGCCCGGGCGGCGGGCACCCGCATCCGCTATCCCGGGATCGACCCGCTGCCCGGCGCCTTCGCCGCCGGTCCGAGCGCCCACCGCCCCGCACGCCGCCGCGCCGGCTGACAGCCCGTACAAGGAGCACAGCATGGAACCCGAAGCGAAACCCGCCGCCGCCGATCCCCGCGAGACCGGGCCGACCCCCGAGACGGTGCGCAAGCTGCGATGCGACATCGTCGCCCGGCTGGCGCGGGACGGCCGGCTGGGGGCCGAGCAGACCCGCGCGGCGCTCGAAGTGCGCCGGGTCTGGGAGGCGTTCGGACGCGGGCTGTTCCCCGCCTCGCGCCCGGTCGCGCCGCTCGCCCAGCGCCGGCGGCGCGCCATGTTCACCGACCCGGTGGACCGGCTGACCCCGGCGGAGGAGAGCTCCTGGCGGCTGCGCTACCGGCCCTGGGCGCGCGAGATGGCGATCACCGTCGCCGCCGGCGCGATCCGCACCACGCGGCTCCAGCTGGTGCTCGACGTGGTGATCGACAATCACGGGCTGCGCCAGGTCGAGGGCTGGTACCGCATGCGCCACGGCACCGCCGTCGAGCACATCCGCGCCGCGCTGCACCGCTACGCCGAGATCGCCGGCTGGGTCGACGAACCCTGGCCCGAGACCCGCAAATCCGCCGCCATCCGCATCGACCCGGCGGAGAGGACGGACGAGGAGGTGGAGGGAAATAACCCCTTCAGGTAATTTTCTCTTGACATGGGACACGATTTGGGGTATAAAGTGTAAAGTCGCGAAATGGGGCGCCGGAGAGACCGGCGCCCTTTTTGGTTGGGGGGAACGGGAAGCGACCCCCTCGTCATTTCGACGGACCCCGGACTTGATCCGGGGCGGAGCCGTGCGCAGCACGGCGGCCCCCTCGTCATTTCGACCGGAGCCGTGCGTCAGCACGGCGGAGTGGAGAAACCTCGTCCCCATGGGGCTGGGAGGGTTCTCCACTTCGCGCTTCGCGCTCCGGTCGAAATGGCGGGGTGGGGCGGGCGTGTCGAAGGACGGGCTATCGGAACGCCTCCGCCACGCCGGACTGCCGCTGCTCCCCTCTCGTCATTTCGACGGACCTCGGACTTGATCCGGGGCGTAGCCGTGCGCCAGCACGGCGGCCCCCTCGTCATTTCGACCGGAGCCGTGCGTCAGCACGGCGGAGTGGAGAAACCTCGTCCCCGTGGGGCAGGGAGGTTTCTCCACTTCGCGCTTCGCGCTCCGGTCGAAATGACGAGGTGGGGCGGGCGGGCGCGGGGTTTCTCCCCTTCGACAAGCTCAGGGCAGGCTACTCCGCGCCTCCAGCGCTCCGGTAGAAATGACGGGTGGAGCGTGGGGCTGGGAGGTTTCTGGTCGTGTCCCCACACGTGGTGTAGGAGCTCTGGCTTTCGTTGGTAGCTGTGGGTAAGTAGCCCGCCGCCGCGACCGTCGCGAGTCTGGCGGCGGCGGGCTGCTTATCCACAGCGGAGGCCATCGCGGTTCCGGTTTAGGGTTGGGTCGTGCAACGCCAACCCGAACCTGAGGA
>MKWU01002936.1_pt1 | contig 23747 bp, 26 predicted proteins | sample 809101 | NCBI WGS metagenome assembly MKWU01 (sample SAMN05860141, study PRJNA318959) | sponge metagenome | host: Aplysina aerophoba | place: Slovenia: Piran, Adriatic Sea, Gulf of Piran | collected 2013-05-07 | reverse complement strand
AAGCCCCTCGATCACAGGGTCCCGAGTCCGGCTTGGGCTTCCGCTGTCCTGAGGTGTTGCGAAGCTTGGCCGGGCTGCGTCAGTTGGAATCCGAATCCTTGCTGTCGGCCATGTAGCGGGCCAGTTCCCGGTACCGAGCCTCATCCACGGATGTGTATTCCTCTATGACCTCCCAGTCCATGCCCTTGGCCAGCATCCTGGACACGATGTTGTACTGGAAGGCCTCGTGTCGGCCCTCTTCGCGGCCCTCTTCGCGGCCCTCTTCGTGGCCCTCGCGCCAGGCATCTTTCAAGGCGTTCCTCAGCTTGGGACCGAACCGCTTGGCCCCATCGGGCCGGAACAAGTCGTACGGGTCCGTACCGTCGAGCAAACTCAGGTCAACGTCTTCAACAGACTGTTTGCATGCACCCACCATATCCTCCGTATCCGTCAAGTAACGATGGCAACTTTCCGCGGGCAGTCTCTCAACTGGACTTGAAGGCTTTCAGCCTGAACCGAGCCAAAGCCTGGCAAGCGCACAGTGGACTGGTCAGACCCCGGACTTGACTCCTTCAACCGGAGGCGGCATTGGCTCCGGTGGCCACATCCCGTGCCAGATCCCGGTATCGTGCTTCATCAACCGAAGTAATCCGTTCTATAGCCTGCCAGTCCATGCCTTGGGCCAACATCCAGGACACGGTGTTGTACAGGGACAGGTTGGCTTCGCGCCGGCCCTCTTCGCGGCCCTCTTCGTGGCCCTCGCGCCGGGCATCCGCCAAGGCGTTCGTCAGCTTGGGACCAAACTTCCGCTTGGCTCCATCGAGCAGGAACAGGTCGTACGGGTTCGTACCGTCAAGCAGACTCAGGTCAACGTCCCCAACAGCCTGGTTGTATTCGTCCATCATGTCCTCCGTACCCGTCAAGTGATGATAGTTGTTGACAAACCCGCGATAGTTGTCGGGAGCCTCCTCCGGGGGCAGCTGGTCCAGCAACTGCCGCAACAGCGGCAGGGCTTCCCGCACGTGCCAGCCGAAGGCCATGGCCAGGGACAGCTCCATGATCCGGCCCCGGTACCCGCCACGCACCTCGGTCGGTGCAATCCCCACCTGATCCATCAGCACATGCGTGAATCTGGGCGTCGTGGCCCAACGACGCACCTCCTCCGGAAACAGGGCCTCGAAACTCGTTTCCGCACTCCACTTCCGCCTGCCCTGGTGAAATACGACCGGCACGATGGGCGTGAGGTTGCCCTCAGGCTGCCGATTGGCAGCCTCCCGCTCCCAGATGCGGAGACAGTACCGCAACATCCTCAACACCATCAGCCGCTGCACGTCCGTCTGGTGCTCCACGAGCACATAGAGCGACAGCCGTTCCTCGCCATTGTACTGAACATCAAACAGGGCATCCACGGAGCCGTACCGCATCTCCTCGTCCACAAAGGTCTCGTTGCGGAAGGACAGCGTGGACCAATCGATTCCGGAGGCCAAATCGCTGGGGAGCCTGGCCTCCAACCAGGCCGCGGCAGCGACCTTCACCTCCACGGTCTTCAGGAACAAGGCATCGTGGTACGTGGCGATCTTGCGGCCGGGCGGCATGCGCGTTTCCTTGCGGCTGGCAACTCAACTCGAGGGACACACGGACGGCCCTGGTTCCAACAGTGCCCTGCGAGGCACCGAATGTCTGCATCCCCGGTTGAGACGGACTGAACACTGCCCCTGTACCTGTGCAGAAGTGCAAATTGTTTCAGGTTCTCCGCGGGTCACACATCCATTGTTCATCAATAATATATTAGATGTGTATATTGACCGCAAAACTTGGCCAACCAAAGCCGTTTTCAGTGGATTTCCGGCATCGGGCGGTCAACCAGCCCGGGACGTGAGGCCGCCAGTGGACATCGGGGGCGCCTGCACCGCGCTGCGGTAGCCCTGTTGCTTGCGACGCTCGCCCTCGTGACTACCCGGGGCTGCCGCGCGAGCAGTCGGTCCAGTGGCTCGGCAGGCCGCCGTGGTCACTGCCCTGGATGCCTTGGCGGCAGACCTGCTGGGGGATCGACCGGCGGATGCGGTGGCGTACGCGGAACGCCTGCAGGCTTGCCCGGAGGCGCATCCGTCAGTCGTTGGCAGTGCAGTCGCACTGCCGGACCCGTCCGGCCCTGTCATCGGCAGTCCCTGTGCCCATCGCACGGCCGGCGGCTACGCCACCCAGTCCCAGGGCTGAAGACGAAACCAGGGCGGTCGACTTCCTGCACCTGACGGCTGCCGCCATGGCCTGACGCAAGCCTACAGGACAGTCCTCACCCCGTGGGCACCGAAACCCCGTGGGCACCGAAGGCCAACTCGGACCAAAGTCAACGAGACTGAAACTGTGTTGTTGATTGGGCTGCCGTCGAGCCGGTGCAGTCGCGGCCCGACCAACGCAGTGGCCTACAACCGGAGGCCGATCAAACCACGGCTCGGGCAAACCCCATGATTTCCGGATAGGGAATGGATGGATGCTGATGCATGTAATGAGGAGCGATTTGGCTCGGCAGCATGTTGTCCACCGACGAAAAACCACAGCCTTGCAGGAAGGCCGGCACCTCTGCGGGATCGTAGTCCGTCACCCAGGGTTCGCCGCGCTTGGCCACGAAGGCGGCACAACCGGCCCGCAGCTCCCGCCAGTCATCCGGGGTGTGTTCCTCACCGGCCATGTAGTCCAGACACAGCACCGTGCCCGCGGCCATGTGGTCGGAGATCGAGGCGAGCGTCGTCTTGATCGCCTCTTCTGTTAGGTAATAGGTCACTCCGAGCCAGACGAAAATGGCCGGCCGCTCCAGGTCCACACCGGCCGACTTCAACACCTCGTGGAGGGGATCCACTTCAAAATTGGCCTCCACATAATGGGCGTTGGCATGCCGTTCCAGGCCGTGCTTGTCCATGCGTCGGAACTTCTCGCGCTGGGTGGCCGCCTGATCGATTTCCCAAAGCCGGATGCGCGCCATCAGATCGTGACGGCGCAAGGCAAACGAGTCATAGCCGGCACCCAGAATCACAACCTGATCGACGCCTTGTTCCACCGCCGATTCCACATTGTCCTCGGCCCAACGGGCCCGTACATAGATCTCGGGCATAATCGGATTCAGCTTGCCCAGGATCCCGTACACCACGATGCGGGTCAGCAGCCGGTTGCGGATGACGGTCTTCCAGAACGACGAGCACATCGTGAATGCCAGGTTGTCGTCGAACACCGGAGGCGAATACTGGCGGACGTGCAGGGCGCGGACAGCCGCGACCAGGTCGGCCGTGGTGCTCGGTTTGTTGGAGGTCTTGTTGTCGGGCATGGGCTTCCTGTTCAGGCCATCCGGGTGAAACGGTTCTCTGCGCTGTCCAGCATCTTGGCCAGAGACGGATCAAGCGGATCCAGCTTCCGCAGCTGTCGTGCCAAGTCCTCGTCGTATTCGTGGTACCAGCACCGATTCACCGCGGTGACGGTGGCATCGGGCAGTAGCCGTTCCGCGAGGCGCCACTCGTCGCCGGCCCTGACCAGACCCGGCGACAACACCTCGAGGTAGAAACCGGTGCGCAATGCCTTGATGACGTGATCGATCCAATCCGGGCGCCCGACTCGCCAACTCTGCTTCTGGCAGGGCGCGCGGGGCTTGGACACCTGCACGCGCGCGCCGCCCACGTCGTAAATGTCCATCAGGCAGATTTCGGTTTCGCGCGCGTTTTCCAGCGTCCAGTTCTCGCCTACCCATCCAGGCGGCAAGTCCAGCTGGAGTGTTTGCTTCCAATACCGGTAGTCGTCAAGCGTATGGCAGCAGACGGCCATGTTGGGCCATCCATGGGCCTCCCGATTGCCAACCGCGTCGCCCTCCAGACCGCGCAGGTTGAGCTGCACGGGACCTGAAACTGACGTCCGGCAAATGGACGTGGTCATCTCTCCTTGCAGGCCGTCGACCACACGCGGCCGTCCCACATGAATGGAGTCGATCCGGATGGCGGAGGCGGACATTGGGGAATTGCGGAATGGGGGAATTGCAACGGAACTCGGATCTTAGCAAAGACCCGCGGCGGCGACAGAAGCGCTTCCTGTACGATCGGGTTCCGGGCAATTGCAACGTCAGTCCCTACAATGGGTAGCCACCGGCCCGCCTCCGGGCACGATATGCGCTCCAATGCTGGAATCACCTACCCGATGGGACACCGACTCCTGAAACTCAAGGTGGCGGCCAAGGCGGCGATCGCAGCCCTGGCCTGCCTGTTGTCCGCCTGCACGATGCTGCCGGACACGCTTCAACCGCCCATGACCTTCCAAATCCCCCCCAGGGATCCGGTGGTGTTGGCCGAGCTTCCGGAACCGGTACCGGTGGAGGAGTTGCTGCCGGGCAGCACGGACGAGGATGGGTGCAAACACAGGTTTGCCGTAATCCAGCGCAATGTCGTCAACCTGCGGGAACGGGGAACCACCGAATCCGCCATTCTCGACAAGGCCCGCCGGGACACCCGACTCCTCGTCACCGGGCACGAGCGGAACTGGGTCAGGATCAAGCTGTTGGACGGCCGCTCGGATGCGTGGGTTCGGGAGGACCTGGTCAGCATCGAGTGCATCGCGGACTTCAGCCGCACGATCGCTGCGGACCGTCTCGATCTTTTCTGGCGCAGCGGTGCCATCTTCAACGGCATTGGGACCGCCGGCCAGGCCGCCAACCTGTATCCGCAGCCGTCCGCCGAGGAACCGGCGGTGGGACAGGTCGAGGCCGGACAGCTGCTGGTGATCGAAACCGTGGTCGCGGACGACCAGGAAGTTCTCTGGGCCCGGGTGCAGGCTCGACAGCCGGATGAGCTTCCGGCCTGGATCAGGGCGGACGAGGTCCGGGTGTGGCCCGGTTACCTGACCGGCTTCCATGGTTCAAACGCCTATGAACTGGGCAGTCAGGCGCAAATTGCCACCTTGCGGTTGGCCCTGGACCAACTGATCGGGGTTCCCGCCTCGGACGGTGGCCGCCTTTACGATCGAGACCTTTGGATTCCGCAGGACGCATCGGACTCTGCAACGCAGGAGCCACCCTGTGATCTCACCTGTCGGCTGCTGGAGGCGGGTCGCCTGCCGGACGGGTCCTGGTACCTGCCCTGGGAGGATCGAACCGAGACCGACCCATCCCGGCTGGTGGCGGAACCGGTGATTCCGCTCTACGAAGCCCACCTGTCCGAAGGCTGGCGCTGGTCACCCTACGATCGGCACACCTATGCCGGCCCGGCCGACAGCCGCCGGGTCCATGTGCTCATGAGCATCGAGCAGCGGCGGCGGCGGGGTGCCGCCGATCCGGCGCTGTGGCTGCCGGAGACCCGCGTGGGCCGATGCCGCTACGCCGCCAATTGGATCCGGGTCAAGCACGGTTGGGGCATGACCGTGGACGACGCGGAACGCACTGCGCTCCGGAACATTCTGGTCCTGTGCGACGACCTGTCCCTGGCGCCTTCCCACTCCCTGGGCACCGGATCGGTCCAGGCCTCCGGCTTCGCCGGGAGTGCGGACGGCCTGCGCGTGGCCTGCGATGCCCGTGCCGAGCTGATCACCATCACCAATCCGTCGACGGAGGTGTACAACCTGGCCGACTGGCACCTGCACGACCACGGGAACCAGCACCGCTTCACCTTGCCGGAGTGGTTGCTGGTATCCGGCGCCAAGGTGACCCTGGGTTCGGGGGACGCGGAGGCGGACATCCGTCTGACCGACCAACTGGTCTGGAACAACGATGTGGACACCGCCTACCTCTACGATCGGAACTACAGGCTGATCACGGCCCGGGAGTGTTCCGACGGATCGGAACCGTAGGCTGGAGATTAAGTCTGGCAGGGACCAACCCTGAATCCAGTCGATCCGGCAACGAGGACCCACTCCGATCTATTCAAGGCGTAGCGCGCATAGTTGCCTGCTACCTTTGACCAAACATCATTTGGTCGCAACCGTTCAGTCGGTCGTGCGGACTCGCATCCAAGGCAACGCAAAGCCGTGTTGCCCTGAACCGCGGGATGTTGTCAGCCTGTTCGCACAATCGTATACATGTAGTTCGGATCCAATCCCTGTATCGTCTGGCTTTCCCCGTCGGGCCAAAGAATCTCGATCCGCTGCAATTCCGTCTGCTCCGGGAAACCAAAGTGAACGACGGGCGGCAAACCGGACAGATACCCACCCGTGACCTCCAGCAACCTCAACTGGGATCCCTGGTCCGTGTGCAGTACCAGTTGGGCGCCAACGCCGTGCGTGTTGTGGGCATATCGGTCCCGCAGCCGGATCTGGATTGAGGATCCCCGGCACAACTGGTTCTCCAGCAGGACCGCCGGAGACAACAGGTTGCTGATCACGACATCCAAATCGCCGTCGAAGTCCACATCCCCGACGGTCATGCCCCGGCCCCCCTCGCGCAACCCCATGTTCCATTCCGGGGCGGGCACAAAACCCCGGCCCTGATCATTGCGGAAGGCCCAGTTGGTCTCCACCAGTTCGTTGTCCGGCAGGTGGCTGAACAGTTCGACCGCATTCATGCCGTTGACGACGTACAAGTCCAGGAAACCGTCCTGATCGAAATCCGCCAACTGCGAGGACCAGGTCCAACCGGTCGCCGCGATGCCCGCAACCGGCGCCGCATTCGCAAATCCTCCTTCCCGGTCCTGTACCTGCAGGACGTTTTCCGTGATTTGCCGGTCGGCCGGATCCTCCAGCACCTTGGCCATCACCGGGGCCCAGGCCGCCAGGACCGCCGGATCATCGGTGCGCGGCTTCATGTCGGCGGCAAACAGATCCAGATGCCCGTCGTTGTTGACATCACCCACGCTGTAACTCATGGTGTTCTGGGTCGTGTGTTCGAAGGGCACACTGTCGTGCCAGCCTTCGCTGCGCCACTTCCAGGCTCCGTCTTCCAGCAGGAAGTCGTTGCCCGCCACGACCACCGCGCCTTCCCGCGCGGGCAGGGCGGCGAGGGCCAGGGCTTGGGAGCGACGCGCCAACATGCGGCTGTGGAAGCGGCCATCGCGATATTCGTGCCAATAGACCCCCGAGTCTGTTTGACCCTCAAAACCTTCCCCCAGCAACGCCTGGAGTTCCAGATCGTAGGAACCGGTCAGCAGGTCCAGGTCACCGTCCGCATCCGTATCGGTCCATGCCATGCTGTAGGCGATCTTCGCGATGCCCGGCAGAACCGTCCTTGAAAACGCCGAGGTCTGTGCCGCAAGCGCGTTGGCCTGACTCAGATACGCGATCGGCGGCTCCAGACGGCGGGTGAAGACAATGTCCAGCAACCCGTCGCCGTCGACGTCCACCGTGGCCGCGCCCCGGGAGTCCGTGTCGGCCAGTTCCGTGCGCCGGAAATGCAAACCGCCCTGATTCCACAGGACCACACTGGGTTCCGAGAGGTTTGCCAAGACGATTTCCGGCAGGAGGTCCCGGTCCAGATCGCCCAGGGCCACTCCCGAACCGTTGCTGTCGAACATGTACACACCCTGCTCCCCGGGGATCAGGCTCACGCTGTCCAGGGTGTGGCGCACAAAGGCGCCGGCACAGTCGGCGCGGTCCGCAAACGGAATTCGGGTCACGACCGTCGCGGGCTGCACGCTGTGCACGGCCTCCCCGCCGTGCATGGGGGCAATCCCGGGCGCGGCACAGGACGCAAGGGAGAACAGAACGCAGATCATGCACAGCAGCGCCGGGAGTCGGAACCGCGCGGGCATCGGGGCATGGAAATTCTTCATCGGAGTTACTCTTGGTAGACCCACCGTCGGCGGATGGTCCAGTTGAACGCCGTCACCATGAAGGTCAGCAGAAACAGAATCCAGGCCACGGCGGAGGCATATCCCATCTTGAAGAAACGGAAGCCCTGCTGATACAGGAACATGGAAATGCTGATGGTGCTGTCGCGGGGACCGCCCTGGGTCATGATGTACATCTGCTCGAACACGGCCAGGCTGGAGGAGATGGAGATGATCAGCACAAAGAACAGGGCCGGGGACAGCAGGGGAATGGTCACGCGCAGGAACAGCTGGCGGCCGTTGGCGCCGTCAATGGTCGCGGCTTCCTTCAGTTCGCTGGGAATGCCCTGCAGGCCGGCCAGCAGGATGATGGCGTAGTAGCCCACCCAGCGCCAGACGGACATCACCACGAGGGCGAGCATGGCCCAGCGCACATCCCCCAGCCAGGCCTGGGCGGGAAGGTTCAGGAGCCCCAGGGCCCAGTTCAGGACACCAAATCGGAAGTGGTAGATCCAGGACCAGATAAAGGCCACGGAGATGAAGTCGGTCACGATGGGCAGAAAGCACAGCAACCTCACCACCGGCACGCCCCATGCCCGCTGATTGAACAGCAGGGCAAAGAGCAGGGACGCCCCGATCACAAGCGGCGTGAATTCCACCGTATAGACAAGGGTGTTGCGCAACGCCGTGAGAAACACCTTGTCCGCCAACAATTCGATGTAGTTCTCGGCCCCCACCCAGCGCGCCCGGCTGATGCCGGACCAGTTGGTAAAGCCCATGATCAGGGAGAAGACGCCGGGCCCCAGGGTCAACACCAGAAACCCAATCAGATTGGGGGCCAGGAAGAGCAGGGCGGCCAACGCCTCCTTGTTCCGGGGTCTGCGGAACCATGGGCGACGAACCGCAACGGGTGGGGGGGGCGTGTGGGTGCCGACAGCCATGGATCAACCCTTGAGTCCGGACATGGCGACACCCTCGATGTAGTACCGCTGCAGCACCAGAAAGACCGCGATCACGGGCACAATCGCCATCACGGAACCCGCCATCAACTGGGGAATGTCCGTATGTCCCTGTTCCTGTTGGATGGCGGCGAGGCCGATGGGCACCGTGCGCAGTTCCCGCGTCCGAATGATGATCAGCGGCCAGAGGAAACTCCGCCAGGTGCCTATGAAGATGAAAATGGCCGCAGTCGCCAGGGCCGGCTGCGACAGGGGCATGACGATCTGGGCGTAGCGCCGGACGTAACCGGCACCGTCAATCTTGGCGGCATCCTCCAGCTCGTAGGGAATGGTCAGGAAGAACTGGCGCAGGAGGAAGGTCGTGAAGACACTGAAGAGGCCCGGCACAATCAGGCCGGCCAGGCTGTCGACCATCTGAAAGCGGCTCACCAGGACAAAGGTCGGCACGATTGTGACTTCGGCCGGAATCAGCATGGTGGCCAGATACAGGAGGAAGAGCTTGTCCCGGCCGGGAAACTGCAGTCGGGCAAACGCGTAGGCGCCCAGACTGGCTGTCACCAACTGGGACACCATCACGGTGACGGCGACAAAGGCGCTGTTCAGGATGTAGCGCCCGAAGGGCTGGACCGTGAACACGCCCAGGTACCCGTCCAGCTCCAGGTACGTGGGCAGCCAGATGGGCGGGAAGACGGCGGCGTCCGTTTCCGTGAGCAGGGAAGTGCGCAGCATCCAGAAAAAGGGAAAGGCCATCAAGACGCCCAAAATCATGAGCATGCCCGTGGCCAGTCCCAGGCGGTAGCGGGAGGCCGCTCCGCCCTGCCACAAAACCTGTCGTTGTTGTTGCATGTTCGCTGAATGCACCGACAGAGGACGCAAACAGGATGTCGGACAAGCGGGGCGGCAAGTTCCGGACCTGCCCCCCGCTTGTCCCTGATATCAAACCAACGCTAACGGTCAGACTTCAATGGTCACGGCTTCCCACTTCTCGGCCAGTGCCTCGTTGGTCTCTGCCTGGATGAGATCCAGCGCGGCCGCGATGTCGCCTTCACCAGTGTCGTAGATGGCCCCGTAGTGGCGGGACCAGGAATCGTTGAACTGCGGGCTCGCCAGCGTGGCGCGGTCATTGAACGCCCAGCCCAACTGCTCGACAAAGGCTCCGGGATGTTCCGCCTTGCCACCCGCTTCCAGGTAGGCCGGCGTGGCACTCCAACGGGCCGGGATGCCCCGGCCGGGACGCCCCACCATCTCCGCCAACGTGTCACTGCTGGTGTAGCTGGCCAGGAACTCCCAGGCCGCATCGGGATTATCCGAGTCGTTGCTGCAGCAGAACCCGGAGCCGCCGGTGACGGTGCTCTGAATGGCGCCAATGGGCAGGAAGCCAATGTCGAAATCGAATTCCACCTCTGCATTCTTGGACTGCAGGGACCACTGGCCGTTCAATTCCATGGCCACCAAACCGGACGCGAAGTAATTGATGCCGCCACTGCCGGCCAATTCGGCGGCCGTGGGCGCCACCTTGTGCTTGTATACCAGATCAACTATCCACTGAAGCGCCGAGGCGGTTTCGGGGGAGGATATCAGGCATTCGCGGCCGTCGTCGTCGTAGTTGCGGCCGCCGGCGGAATAAATGAAGGCCGAATTCAGGTACTGGCCGCCGTTGATCTGCGTTCCCCACTGTTCGCCGTCCGGCTTGGTGAGGGCGGCGGCCGCCTCCACAAATTCATCCAGCGACCATTGGGTCTGGCCCTCGGTTGGCGGGTAGCCTATGCCCGCCTCGTCGAACATGCCTTTGTTGTAGTAGATGCCCCAAGTGGACTGGTCGTAGGGGAAACCCCACCAGCGTCCCCAGAAGTTGAATCCGCGGGACACGCCGGCGGCGAAATCATCGACATCGATTTCGGGCATGGCGTCAATGTACGGATTCAGGTCCAGGACCAAGCCGACGGAGGCAACCGGCGGCACATGTTCGTCGCTGGCCATGAACACGTCGGGCAGGTCCCCGGCCGCGGCCCCGGCCAGAATCGTGCTGGTGGTGTCGCCCCAGCCCGCGTATTCGAGCTTCATCTCAACATCGGGCCGCTCGGTCTTGAACTGATCCAGGCCAATCTGCCAGGTATGCATGTCGCTTTCGTTGAACCAGTTCTGGAAACGCAACTCGATGGTTTCCATGGCCGGTTCCTCCTGCATGCCATCCGCCGGCGCCGGCGCGACACACGCGGCCAAGGCAATGCCCATCCCGGTCAGGGACGACAACTGCAAGAAACGACGGCGACTGACACCGGTAGATATCCAACGTGACGAACCGTTCATGTTGCTTTCTCCTTGTCCCGTGAATTGTCCGGGACATGGCACTGATTGGGAACAAACGCAAGACAAAGATCAGGAAGCGGCACCCACGCCGTCGCCTGGCACTTTAGCCGATTTTCATGACCTCCCTGGACGTGACCTCCTGATCTTCCACAGACCAAAGTAGAGTACCACTCGCGGGAGTTCCGTCCAACTTGGTTTTTGGGAGCCCTTTAACCGAGGCGAATGGCGACTGCTCAGGCTGCGTACCAGCCTACCGAGCTTCCATTTTCTTGCCGCCAAAAGAGGCGGCAGAGATTGCCCGCAACCTACGCCGGAGTCCGGCAAGCTTCATGATGGGGCGCAGGCGATGCCCACGGGACGTACAGCCGGCCGCAGTGCCGGCACCGGCCTCATTCCTTCACGGCCCCCATGGTCAGGCCGCGCACCAGGTACCTTTCGGCAATGAACACGAATACCACCGTGGGGATGAACATCAGCACCCCCGCCGCCGTCAGCGGTCCCCAGGCCACACCGTACTCGAGCACGAACTTGGTCAGCCCCAGCGCCACCATCTCGGTCTTGATGGTGTTCGACAACACCAGGGTCACCAGCAGATCGTTCCAGGTGGCCAGGAAGGCCAGGACCGCCGTGGCCGCCAGGCCGGGCTTGATCAGGGGAATCACGATGCGCACGATGACGCCCAGCGGGGACGCCCCGTCCACCCGCGCCGAGTCGTCCAGTTCCCGCGGCAGATCGGCGATGAACGCCCGCAGCAGCCAGATGGTGACCGGCAGCTTGAAGGCGGTGTGGGCGATGATCAGGGCGGCGTAGGAGTTGAGCAGCCGCAGCGTGCTGAAGATGATGAACAGGGGCAGAATGACGGCCACCAGCGGGATCATGCGCATGAACACAAGGCCGAACAGGACCGCCTTCTCGCCCCGGAACCGGTACCGCGACATGGCATAGGCGGCCGGCGGTCCGATCACCATGTTGGTGGCGATCACGCCGCCGCACACGAGCAGGGTGTTCTGGAGATAGGCCGCCATCTCGTAGTCCCGGAACACCGCCAGGTAGTTGTCCAGCACCAGGCGGCGCGGCACCAGGATGAGACGGGTGGATGCGATTTCCACCAGGGGACGGATGGAGGTCAGAATCAGCCACAGGATGGGCGTCATCATGATCAGGAGCACCACCGAGAGCACAACATAGGTGGCGGTATCCTCCGCCAGCCGCCGGCCGGAGAACCGGGGGCCGCGGGAGGCTCGGGCCTGGGAGGTCATGTGTTGAGCTTCTCGCTTTCCGCGCCGGACCGTTCGTTGAGGAACAGGGGAATCAGCAGCACGATCGTAATGAAGACGGTGATCCAGGAGAGGGCCGAGGCCAGCCCGAACTGCGACTGGCTGAAGGCGGCCCGATAGATGTAGAACGGCAGCAGCTCGGTGGCGTGGCCCGGTCCGCCGAGGGTCATAATGTAGATGACGTCGAACACCCGGAACAGGTCAATGATGCGCAGGGCCAGGGCCACCGCGATCACAGGCCGCAGCAACGGCAGAGTCAGCAGGCGCAGGCGCTGCCAGGCCGTGGCGCCGTCCACGATCGCGGCCTCGAACGGGGGTTGGGGCAAAGCCTGGAGACCCGCCAGCAGCAGGATCATGACGAAGGGGATGCCCTGCCACACCGTGGCGATGACGATGGACAGCCGCGCCAGATTGGGTTCCACCAGCCACGCCTGCGGCGGCAGACCCACCGCGATGAAGATCTGGTTCATGAGACCGAAGCGGTCATTGAAGATCCAGCGCCAGTTGAAGCCTGCCAGCACCGGGGCGGTCAGCATGGGCAGCAGGAAGAACACCCGATAGATGGCCCGCCCGCGGAATTGGCGGTTGAGCAGGAGAGCGGCACTCATGGCCACGGTGAACTCCACCAGGATGCACACCACGGCAAAGATGATGTTCTGCGCCAGGACGGTGCCAAAGGACGCACTGGTAAAGGCTTCGATGTAATTGCCCAGCCCCACAAAGGGGCGTGCGCTGCGTGCCAGCTTGTAGTCGAGGAAGCTGATATACAGGGCGTGCACCAGCGGATAGAGCAGTACCGCCCCGATGATGCCCAGGGCGGGCAGGAGCAGCCAGTAGGGGGCATAGCGCGCCTGCCACGCGTCCAGGCGGGAACGCAGGGTGACGCGTTCCCGCCCGGATTCGATTCCGATGATGCGGTTCTCCGCCGGTCCCGCCATGGAGTTAGCGTTCGGCGCGGCCTAGATCAGGCCGGCGTTCACCATAATCTTCTCGGCTTCCTGGGCGGCGAAGTCCAGTCCTTCCTGCGGCGACTTCTGATCGGACAGCACCTTCTCGATTTCACCCCACAGGATGGGCTGGATTTCGGAGAATTCGGGGAACAGGGGCCAAGTGTAGCCGTTGGCCGCTCCGGCCAGCGAGGCCTGCAGATTCAGGGCGACGATGCCCTCCGCTGTCTCAATGGCCTCGTTGAGCGCTCCCAGGTGCGCGGGCCGGGAGCCTACGCTGGCGTGCAGATCCACCATCGCGGGTTGCCCGGTGAGGTAGTGGATCCACTGCCAGGCGGCGTCCGGCTGGGCCGAATGCAGATTGATGGCCCGGCCATGACAGACCGCGGTCGTGATGTTGGTCTTGTTGCCGACAAGGGGCGCGATGCTGAAATTGTCCACGATCACGGACTGGTCCGGATCCATGGAACCGCCGGGCCCCCACTGCTTGCTCATGGCAGCCTGGCCCGCGGTCCACAACTGGCCGTTCTCCTCCCACCCGTAGCTGGGTGTGCCGGCCGGCACCACCTCGTGGGTGTGAATGAGGTCATACCACCACTGCAGGGCCTCCACGCCTTCGGGCTGGTTCCAGGCCGGCGGCGAGGGCTCGAGACCGTTCTCCAGGAAGTCGCCTCCGTTCTCCCACAGCAGATCGCTGTATTCGCGCAACGCGGGGTCGCCCTTGCCCACAATCAGATAGCCGTAGAGGTCCGGCGGATCGTTCAGGGCCTGGGCGGTGGCGACCAGTTCGTCCCAGGTGGTGGGGGGCGCCTCGATGCCGGCGGCATCGAAGAGGTCGGTGCGATAGTACAGGGCCCGCAAATCGAAGGTGTAGGGAATGGCCAGCAGATTGCCGTTGCCCGTGAACGCATCAAATGAGCCTTCCACATAGTCGGCACTCTCCACGCCGTCTCCGGCCGCGAAGTCGTTCAGCGGGAACAGGGCTTCGATAAACCGTCCGATCTGGGCGTAGTGCGTGCCGAAAATGTCCACATCGGCACTGCCCGCGGCCACCAGGGTCAACTGCTTGTCCATAAGCTGCACAAAGGGCAGCGTGCTGTACCGGTGCTCGATTCCGGTCTGGGTGTTGAAATCATCCGAGATCTTGTCCAGGTATTCGCCCCAGAGCGGACCACCGCTGGGATACAGGGCGTTCAGGACGATGGCCTCCGCCTCTTCGCCGGCTCCCGGCGCTGCAGGTGCCACGCAACTCGCAAGGGCCAGACCGGCTGTGCCCAAGGCCAACGACGACAGAAACCCGCGTCGGGATAAATCAAACGTACGCATGAGTGCCGTCCTGTTTCAAAAGGTCAAGTGACCGTCCATTGTATCCACCGAGCGAAACCGCTTCAGTTTCGTTGGTTTGACTCGGAGGCTGGTGTTCCCGAAGCCTGTCTCCGCTGCGGGAGTGGGGCTGGTGGAACACAGCTCGCGCGGCAAGTTGCAAGGGCCTCGGCCCGGAACGCCGACAGGACCCGCGTGCGCGGGCTCAATTCTCCTGGGCGGCCTCCGCCACCCGGATTGCCTCCATGCACATGCCCACGACGTGGTAGTCCAGCTTGGTTTCGTGGCCCTTGGCCTGCCCGGCAGGTGAGGCTCCCGGTTCCCGGAAACTGTGCCATCCCCCATGCTGTGCATCCACGAACCGGGCTCGGACGTAGGTCACGGTCTGGTGCAGGGGATCGTTCAAGTCCGGACGCGCGTGCCGATCGACAAACCGCAACAGGGCCCGGATTGTCTCGCACTGTTCCCACCAGCCCTTGCGCCGGTGGAGCAGGCTGCCGTCCGGCGCCACCGGCGAGAAGATGCCCCCTTCTTCCCGGTCATAGCCCAGCTGCATGCCGTACGCCAGGAAACGGGCGGCTTCGGCGGCGTAGGTGTCGGACAGACCGCGTGCCGCGGCTTCCGACATCAGGAAGGCCCATTCGAACGCGTGCCCGATGTCGAGTCGGCCTTCCTGTGCCGCCGGCAGCGGCTTCCAGTCGGCGTCGTACACTTCAGGCAGGACGAGGTCTTCCGGTCGCCGCAGCCGATTCAGAATGAAGTCCGCCAGCGTGACGGCCTCCCCATGCAGTTCGCCCATGCCGGGCAGATCCCCCGCCGCCAGCAGGGCCTCGAAGAGATGCATCAAGGGATTCTGGGAGCGCTGCGGATCCACGTCCCGGAAATCCCGGCTCATGAAGTAACGGTAGCCGCCCTGCCCGTCCCGGAAGCGGTCGGTCATAACCGTCCAGGTTTCCTGCAACGCCTCCCGACAGCGCGGCGAACCGGTCGTGGCACTGGCATGCGCCAGACCGAACAGGACGAAGGCATGGCCGTAGCAGTCCTTGACATCGTCGACGATCTCGCCCGTGGGCGCACAGGCCCGGACCCAGCCGCCGAACTCCGCATCCCAGAAATGGTCCATCAGGAACCGGGAACCGGATTCCACGGCGTCCCGATACACCGACTCCCCGGTCAATGCGTAGCCCTGGGCGAAGTTGTACAGCAGCCGGGTCTGCGACACGAGGGTGCCGAACCCCTTGGCCTGGGGGGTCCAGTCATGATCGAAATGGCAGGCAAACAGCCCTTCCGGCGTGATGGCGGCGCGCCAGGCGGGCAGGATTTCGTCCAGAAGGTGATGCCTGAACCAGGCAATATCGACTTGATGGCGTTCATCGGAGGTCGGCATGCGCGTCCTGCTCCTTGAGTTTCTCTGATGTGTCCAGCCCTCTCCACCAAGTATCCGCAGCCTGTCGGAGGCCGAACTCGTGGGCAAGGACGGACTGTGATGCCTGTCAACGGCTCCGGCTTGCCCCACAGGTATCGGGGCAAACACATTTGGACCCGTCACCGGAAGTCAGGCCTCATGATGGCACAAAGCTTCCGACCATCTCCCACAAGGCTGCAGGTATCCGGTCCGGAGTCATCACCCCCTGATAGGTGGCCAGTTCGCTGGATCGGTTGCCCAACGCCGCATTCCGTTCCCAACATTCCCTGCCTTGAACAGTAGGAGCCGGTCCGCGGCCTGTGAGTGTCCGGGGCTGTCGGACCGCCACACGCACAATCCTTCACGCGGCTACTGTGACCGCCACCTGACACAACCCCCGCCATCCGCACCTTCTGCAATTGTCGGTGTCGGCGGGGCAAACCCAAAAAGGCGACACGCGTCGCAGTTCGGCGCAAGTTGCTCTTCGTTCTGAACGCGGTGATCCGGGGCCACGCGCTTGGCCAGCAGGGCCCGAACCCCTTAGCCAGAGCTTGACTTTCAACACGGCTGCCATTCGGTTGCATGCAAATCCGCTGCCCCGAACAAGAGCGATGGCCACCATCCCCTGATCCACAAGCCCGGTGCCAACCAAGCAGGAACTACTCGGGAACGCCTGCTTCAGGCTCCTCGGCGCGGGCACGGGCAGTCCACAGGTAGGCCAATCCGGCAGCCAGGATGACGGCCAGTGCCAGGCCCAGGGACCAGTCCCCCTGCCACCTCCCCGACAGAATGGCGAGGGAAATGACAACGGCCCCGACAATATGCAGGCCCACGGCCAACGTGGCTATCCGCCGTACGACCGAGTTATGTTGTCCGAACAGCAATGCTCCCAACAGGAACCCCACCGCCACCGGGTGTGAAGAGAGGAATCCCCGCACCCACCAAGTGCCGTCATCGGCGAAATCCGCTGCAAAGAGAAGGAACAGGGATGCCACCATCTGGATGGACACCACGATGGTGAGAGTTCTTGCGCCCTGTTGTTTCATGGTTTCAACCTTCCAACACGGTTCCGCATCAGGGAACAGAGGCCAACCTCAGCCTGCCGGACGCGCGGGCTGTCAACAGGTAGGCCAGACCGGCAACCGGGACGATGGCCAGTACCAGACTCAGGAACCAGTCCCCCTTCGACAACCCCGTGAGAATGGCAATGGATATGCCAACGGCGCCAGCGATATACAGACCCAGGACACCGGTGGCCATCCGCGACAGCAGGGATGAGCCCTGCTGCCTGGACAGCAATGCCGCCAACAGGAGCGCCACCGCCAGCGGATGCAGGACGGAGAGGAATCCCCGTTGCCACCAAGTGCCGCCATCGGCAAAATTGGCTACGACAACCAGAAACAGAGCCAACACCATCTGGATGGAGCCCAGGATGGTGAGAACTCTGCCGGCCATTTTATTCATGGCTTCAACCTCAGAAAATGGTTCCGCCTTGGGAACAGAATCTGAATTCAACCGGCCGGGCGACGGCCCCACTCCGTTTCCAGAAACGTCTCCGGCTCAAGGCCCAGTGCATCGGCCACGCGCGTAATGTAGTTGAAGAAGGCAATAATCTGGACCGCGTCCATGACGGCCTCCTCGCTGAAGCCGAGGCCGCGCAAGGTCTCCAGGTCGCCGGCCGTCATGTCGTGCTGAGTGTGGGTCAGCTTGGCTGCGAACGCGCACAGGCCCCGGTCCGCCTCGGACAGGTCGGCGGTCCGCCAATCGCGGACAAGCCGGTGCAGGAAACCGTCGGCGTCCGCCGGCGAACCCTGTAGCGTTTCGGCGATCTCTTCACGGAGATCGTGGGCATGGGCCTGCGTTCAGTAGGGACAGGCCAGTTCGGCCGACACCACCGTGGCCAGCATCTCCCGCTGCACACGCGTAAGGTCCGAGGGCCCGTGCATCGACTCTTGGTAGAACTGCATGGCCGCCTGCAGCGTGCGGGGCCGCAGACTGCCAACCTTGACAATCTTCCAGATGCGGCCCGCCCGGCCCAGGGCCTCGTCGTAGATCCGCCGCAGCAGACCTGTGGACGCCTCGTAGGGAATCTGTCTTATCCAAGCCAACTTCCATCTTCTCCGAACACGAATGGACACGGCCCTCATGCCGTAGGCCCATCGTACCGCACGCAGCCACGCCGCGGTCTCCGGTTCCGCCTGGCCCATCAGCGGCCGCGGTCGGCGGGATCCCAATCCCGTCCCCCTATGAGTGGGACTGGCCCTTCAGCACCCAGTTGACCCTGACTTCGTCCAGCAGGATGTCGGTGGCGAGGGTCCGGGTCCGGGCCAGAGCCTCGTCGGCGGACAGCCCGGCTTCAATGAGCAGCCGCGCGGCCACCATGCCGTTGCGCTCGTATCCGGACCGGCTGTGGATGGTCACTTTCTTGCCCTCGGCCAGCATCCCGCACAACACCGTGCTGTAGGGCGGCCAGAGGTTCTCGAACCATTCCCCCGGCACTGTGTGGTCCGCGATCGGGAGATGGATCCAGGTCATGCCCACGGCCATGGCCGTGCTGCCCAGATCCTGCACGTTCAGGATTTCGAACTCCACGTCCTCCAGCAGGGTCACCAACGCGGTCGTGCCCCAGTCCAGCAGATTCTGCAGATCCGCCACCAGGCGGTCCGCCGGCGACCGGGTATCACCCGGCGCGGCCAGGATCCCGGGACAGGTTGTGACGCCAATGGTGCCGTTGCCGGCGGCCAGTTCCTTGATGTCCATGCGGGACCAACAATCAGTCGAGACAAAACAAACCAACACGACGGGTGGCCAAGCCTTCCGCTCCTACGCGCAACCGCGCCGTTGTTTCATGGTACCTGTCCGACGGGCAACCACGGAAATCGCCGCCCGGACCGGAATCACGGCGGGTTTGGCGGCCATCCGGCGGCAGGATGGCGAGCCGGCATGCCGGAGCCCGCCTGTGCGGCCCCTGACGTGGCCAGACCAAGCTGTTGCGCCGCGTGCTCGGGGTTGGCCCCGCGGCGGCCTCGGCACCCATCTCCGAACTGCCAGAACCGGCGCATCTCAGCGGCCAAATGGGGGCTGCTTTGGTCAGTGTGGCACCCCTGAACCAGGACAGCGGGCAGCAACGAGGGCTTCGCTGTGCCTGGGGCGCCTGCGCTGCTGCAAGCAAGAACTACTACATGGCAACCATGACCGCCTTCCGCCACAATCCCGCTACCCCTGCCTTTCACATCTGTTTGTGCCAGCGCGGCAAGTCCAGGAAAGTGGCACTCGTAGCCTCCAGGCGCAAGCTGCCCCTCATCCTGAACGCGGTAATCCAAGACCAGTTTCCCTGGCAACCGCGGGCACACGGTTCAGCTGCCGGGGTTTGACTCGCAACTCGGCAGCCTGCTATAGTGTGCTTCTTGACAATCGAATACAGTTGAAGTCAGGTCATGAGATCTGCAATACGTCGCTGCACATTGCCCAACAGCAACGTTTCGGTTGGCTTATTGGACAATTTTGTCCACCTTGTCTGCATATCAGGAGATAATCAGGATGACATCCAAACTTACGCGAAGAGGGTTCCTCAACCTCGCGACCGCGACAGCTGGACTATCCGCACTCGCCGCCTGCGTCCCTGCTCCCTCGGGACAGGCAGGATCCGAGGAAGAAGGTGTGACGGTCCAATTCTGGATCTTCTGGAACCAGCCCGGCCGCATTGCCGATCAGATCATGGCTGATCCGGCATTGCCTGAGTACATGGGGAACAATACCCTGGAATTCCGTACTGGAGTGGCCAATGAAGCGCGTCTGGCTGCCGTGGCCGCCGGTACCCCTCCGGACATCGGTGCTCTCGGCTACTACCTGGATTTCATGGCCCGCGATGTGGTTGTTGAATTGACGGATTACGTCGCTGCCAGTTCCGTCATCAATGAAGATGACTTCATTGAAACCAATTGGCAACAGACCCATTACGAAGGAGTCCAAAAGGGCGTACCTGCAATCGAAGGTTTTGTGCGCCGCGGCTTCTTCTACAATGCCGCCATGGTATCCGAAGCGGGTTTGGACCCCGACGCGCCTCCGGTAACTTGGGACGAGGCCATGGTCTGGCACGAGACCATGACGCAATTCGACGAGAACAACAACCTGCTGCAGATCGGGCTTGATCCCTATGACGCGGAAGGCGGAGTCGGTCCAGGCAACGATGGTTTCTGCATCTCAGACTCCTTTGGTTTCCACTATTTTGACGAAGACACGAAGGAATTCAACCTGGACACCGAGGAGTTCGCGGAAGGCCTGGAGGTGATGGGCGAATTCATTCGGATCATCGGCCCCGACAACCTCGTGGGCATGCGGGCCGTAGAAGGTCAAGGCACTTGGGGTGGGTCCTTCAATGCCCAGGTCCAAGCTTGCATCATCGAAGGGTATTGGATGTCGGGCGAAACTTTCAACGAAGTACCGGACGTGGCCGAACAACTGCGAGTGTCCTGGACCCCAGTTCCGGAAAGACGCCGGGGAGTAAAGCTCCAGCAGGGTGGCGGCCACATGGTCCAGATATTCAGGGATGGAACGTACAAGGACGAGGCTTGGCCCGTGGCGGAATGGCTACAGAGTGATTACTGGTGCGACCAGATTTTCCACAACATCGGCTGGCTGCCTTCCTACAGACCCTATTTCGACAATGCGCCCCGGGATCTGTTCCCCGGTCTGGATTTCATCTTCAATTCCGTTCAGGAAGCCAATTATTGGGGACCGCAGATTCGCTGCGAGATTGAAGATTTTGTACGCGTAAAATACGGGGAATTCCGCGAAGCAGTGTACAGAGACCAAATCAGCGGCGCAGAGGCGGTAGCCCAGATGCAGGAACTCTGCACCAAGGAATACCAGGCAGCGGGTTTCGCCTAAAGTTGACATTGCAACCAAAGCAGGTTGAAGGTTGAAGTTGACATTTTACGAAACGGTCCCTAGCCCGCCAGGCTAGGGACCGCAGGCATGGGCCCTGTTTAGGGTGTAGACGCATATGATCGCCCTCCGAAGACTGCTTCCGGCCACGCAACGTGAGTGGCGCAACTTCCTGCTGGGGGTTGGGTTTGCCTCGCCTTGGATCATCGGGTTTCTGATCTTTACCCTTTTCCCGATCGGATCGGCACTTTACTATTCGTTTACCCGCTACGACCTGGTCCGAGATCCTGTGTGGTTGGGGGTGCAGAACTACGTCGCCTTTGCAGACGATGCCGATTTCAGGCTCGTTGCCGGCAACACGTTGTGGTGGGTCCTGTTGAGTTCCCCGCTGGGGGTGTTGTCCGCCTTTCTGATGGCGTTGCTGCTCAACTCGCGGATCATATTCCGTTCGTTCTTCCGGGCAATCTTCTTTTTCCCCGCCATCGTACCCGTGGTCGTGACCGCTTTCGTCTGGATCTTCCTGCTGAATGTCCAATATGGAGCCATTAACTCCACCTTACAGGCTTGGGGCTTCAAGACGATCCCCTTTATTTCCAGCCCCGATCTGATGAAATGGTCCCTTGTGGTCATTCACATGTGGAGCCAGGGCGCGGCCATGGTGATTTTCCTGGCGACCCTGCAGGATGTACCCAAGTCCCTCTATGAGGCGGCTACCGTGGATGGGGCCAATGCTTTCCACCGCTTGTGGAACATAACCGTACCGATGGTCAGCCCGATAATCCTCTTCAACTTGGTCATGAGCTTCATCGGCGGGTTCCAATATTTCACCCTGCCCTGGATCATGACCCAGGGTGGTCCCAGTCGGTCCGCCGAGTTTTACGCCATCTATCTCTACCGAAACGCGTTCCAATGGTTCCGAATGGGCAAGGCATCCGCCTTGGCCTGGGTCCTCTTCGTCCTCATTCTCTTGTTTACGTATTTGATTTTCCGCACCTCCGGCCGTTTCGTGTATTACGCAGGGGCGGCACGCTAACCGGTTCAAGACAATGGCAACACAGTTGACTGTAACCCATTATTCCCAACCTTGGCATGGACGGGCTTTGGATCTGTTGGGGCAGATTCTCAAGTACGTCGTTTTGATTGTTCTGGCAATCTCATTTCTGCTGCCTTTCTATTGGATGGTCTCTTCAGCGGTCAAGGATGATGCCCAAGTTTATGTAGTACCTCCCATATGGTTCCCCAGACCCCAATTCTGGGAGAATTTCTGGAATGCGTGGAACAGCGAAACTTTCAACCTCTGGACCTTCAACACCGTGGTTCGCTATGCAATTCCAGCCACATTTGGGACCGTGCTGTCTTCGTCGTTGGTTGCCTATTCCTTTGCTCGAATTGATTGGAAGGGTCGGAATGCGGTCTTTGCCATCGTGCTGGCCACAATGATGGTGCCGGACTGGGTGCGCCTCGTGCCGCTGTTTGTGATTTTCAAGACATTGGGCTGGATTAATACATTCAACCCCCTGGTGGTGCCCGCCTTCTTCGGCAATGCCTTCTTCATTTTTCTGCTGCGCCAGTTTTTCCTGGCTCTCCCGCTGGAGCTTTCGGATGCCGCCAGAATTGATGGCGCAAGTGAATTGCGTATTTTTGTGCGCATCATTCTGCCCTTGTCCAAGGCTGCCTTGGCAGTTGTGGCCCTCTTCACCTTCATGAATGCCTGGAATGATTATCTGGGTCCTCTGATCTACATAAACCAAGAAGACAAATGGGTCTTGACGCTGGGTGTGGGGCGGTTGCGGTCAGCAGTGGACGAGATTGGCAACACGAAACTGGCTTACCCGTGGCTGATGGCTGTTTCGTCACTGATTACATTGCCTGTTTTCCTGGCCTTCTTCTTTGCCCAGCGCAGTTTCATTGAAGGAATTTCCCTCACTGGCCTCAAGGGGTAATTCCAGCCTACGGTCTGCCTGTACTCGAACCGACAGAATGTTCTGGTTCCTTAGGGTGCCCTTCCAGGGCGACTGTATCTTCAGGGGTGTGGGTTTGAGGCCAACCAGCCGGTGCAGATTGTCCTAATTCCAGGCCGCCGCTGGCTACTGATGTTGGCTAACATACCAGCAGGCTGCTGAAAAACGCGGCCGGTTAGGATAGAGGTCCCCTTGGCAATGGAGGAAGCCTTGATGCGCGGTCGTCCCAACCCCCAATGCAGCCTGCTGGCCATCGTGGACCCGGAGGAACGGGTACCCAAGGACCATCCGCTGCAGTGATCAAGGCGGTGGCCGATGCGGCCCTGGAACGGTTGGCGCCGGAGTTCGACCGCATGTACGCCTCGGTGGGCCGGGCCTCGGTGCCGCCCGAGCGGCTGTTGAAGGCCTCGCTGTCGGTTGCCCTGTACTCGGTGCGCAGCGAGCGCGCCTTCTGCGAGGAGCCGGGTACAACCTGCCCTGTCGCTGGTTCCTGGACATGGACCTGATGGAGCGCAGCTTCGATGCCACGGTCTTCACCAAGAACCGGCCCTGGCTGCTGGCGCACGACGCGGGCCGGGCCCTGTTCGACGAGGCGGTGTGGGCGGCCGATGCGGAGGGCCTGCCGTCGGACGAGCACTCGGCGTGGGCGGGACCCTGATCGAGGCGGCCGCCAGTCCAGGAGCTTCCGGCCCAGGGAGGGACCGCCCCCGCCTGAAGACGACCATCCAGGCAACCCGTCGGTGGACTTCCGCGGGGAGCGCCGCGGCAACGAGACGCACGCCAGCACCACGGACCCCGAGGCGCGCCTGCTGCGCAAGGGGCAGGGCAAGGAAGCCCGGCTGGTGTTTTGGGGCCATGCCCTGACGGGAACCGGCACGTTAGGTTAGCCAAATTCAGTGGCCGCTGACAGGGCGTGACAGACCGTTTTACAACTTGGGTCCGGCCAGTCAAGACCGTGCACCAGCCGGGTCG
>MKWU01002935.1_pt1 | contig 23749 bp, 20 predicted proteins | sample 809101 | NCBI WGS metagenome assembly MKWU01 (sample SAMN05860141, study PRJNA318959) | sponge metagenome | host: Aplysina aerophoba | place: Slovenia: Piran, Adriatic Sea, Gulf of Piran | collected 2013-05-07 | reverse complement strand
GACGGGCCGGCCTGCGGACGCCCGTCCACATCACGCAGTCCAACGGTGGTGTGGCGGGCATCGAGACAGCGGCCGAATTTCCTGTCCGAACGCTTCTCTCCGGTCCTTCGACAGGCGTTGTTGCGGCTCAGCGGATTTGCCGCAGCGCCGGATTCGAGAACGTGATCACTTTCGACGCTGGCGGAACGTCCTCCGACGTGGCGCTGCTCGACGGAGGGAAATGTTCTAGATCGCTGGAAGCCGAGGTTCATGGCTATCCGATCAAGTTTCCCATGCTTGACATCCACACTGTCGGCGCCGGCGGTGGATCGATCGCGACAGTGGACAGCGGCGGATTGCTGAAGGTCGGCCCCGAAAGCGCCGGCGCCGATCCAGGACCTGCATGCTACGGCAGGGGAGGAACAGCGCCTACGGTCACCGACGCGAACGTTGTGCTGGGGACACTCAACCCGGAAGCCTTTCTGGGCGGGAAAATGAAGGTTCATGGCCAGCTCGCCATCCGGGCGGTCGACGCGCTGGCTGCGAAACTCGAACTCGGCAGGCACGAAACGGCACAGGGGATCGTTTCGGTGGCCACCGCCAACATGGCGAAGGCGATCCGCGTCGTGTCGGTGCAACGCGGCCATGACCCGCGCGACCACGCTTTGCTGGCATTTGGCGGCAGCGGCCCTCTACATGCTGCGAGGCTGGCCCGAGAGCTCGACATTCGCCGCATTGTGGTTCCACAGTCTCCCGGAACATTGTGTGCGCTTGGCCTGCTCATGACCGATCTAAAGGCAGATTTTTGGCGCAGCTGTCCAATGACGCTTTCACCGGCCGTTCTCGGGGAAATTGAAGGAATGCTTGTCGAGCTTGAGGAAGAGGCGTTCGGATGGTTTGAGCGGGAGGCGATCGCGATCGACGATCGTCTTGTCGGACGAAGCGCCGACTTGAGATATGCAGGTCAGAACCACGAACTCCAAGTTCCGTGTCCGGCAGGACGGGTCGGAGCGGCCACTCTGGAGCGGCTGACCAAGGCCTTTGCCAGCGCGCACCGAAAGCGATTCGGCTTTGCGGTCGATGGCGAGCGGCTGGAGATTGTCACGCTGCGCGTGGAAGCGGTCGGCCGTGTTCCGAAGGCAAGCCTTGTGCCAGAGGAAACGCGGTCGCCGAGCAAGGCCGCGAAGCCGGCGCGATGGCGCAGCGTCTGGATGCCGGAAGCCGGTGGCGCCGTGGAGTGTGCTGTCCATTCCCGCTCGGACCTTCGGTTTGGGCATGCCATTGCCGGTCCCGCCATCGTGGAACAGATGGACGCGACAACGCTGATCCTGCCCGGCATGACAGCTCGCTGCGACGCCTGGCGCAATCTCGTTTTGGAGTGGGGCGAATGACCGGCCTTGATCCAGTGACCGTGGAAGTCATCGGTTCGGCGCTGACTTCGATCGTCGAGGAAATGGGCGAGGCGCTCGTCCGGGCATCCTATTCGACCAACATAAAGGAACGACGCGACTGCTCTACGGCTCTCTTCAATCATCGCGGCGACACGCTGTGTCAGGCCGAACACATTCCGATGCATCTGGGCAGCTTCATTGGTGTCGTTGGGCATGTCTGCAAACACAACTCGGAGTCGGACATCCACCCTGGGGATGTGTTCATCGCCAATGATGCCTACGAGGGCGGAGCAACGCATTTGCCGGACATCGTGCTGGCCGAACCTATACACGTGGACGGCGTGCTGACCGCCTGGGCCGTGAACACGGCGCATCACGCGGACTTTGTCGACCGCGGCCATGACCACATATTTCAGGAAGGCCTGCGAATCCCGCCTGTGAAACTGTATCGCAAGGGCGAACTGCAGGAGGACCTGCTTGGAATCTTTCTGCTGAACTGCCAGGTTCCGGACGAGCGCATGTCCGACATCAGGGCACAGATGTCGGCGAACCGCCTCGGTGTCAGTCGGCTGAAAGCCCTTTGTGCCAGATATGGCACGAACATCGTCATGAAGGCGGGCGAGGAGCTTCTTGACTATGCCGAGAGAAAGATTCGCGCAGGCATTGCCGCAATTCCCGACGGCACGTACCGCTTTGCCGATGCCTTCGACAACAATCAGCTGCTCGCTTCGCAGGAGATTTCGGTCGCCATCACCGTCGACGGTTCGGACATGCATCTGGATTTCGAGGCGCCGCCCCAGGTGGCGGCCGGCGTGAACATGGTGTTCACTGCCTTGCAGGCCTCCGTCCACTACGCCGTGAAGTCTGCCGTCGATCCAACCGTCCTGCCAAATGCAGGCCTGGCGCGGCCGCTAAGGATCACTGCCCCGGCCGGGTCGCTGTTGAACTGCAATTGCCCGGCGGCGGTGGACAGCAGGGTCGAGACCTGCCAGCGCGTTGCAGACCTTGTGCTGGGCGCCCTGTCCAAGGCGCTTCCGGGCCGCGTTGCGGCCGCCGGAAACGGCTGCTGCACGACTGCAGTCTTCAACGGATTTCGCGCCGACGGAACGATTTGGGTCTATCTTGAAACAATTGGGGGCGGTGGCGGCGCCCGGCCGGCCGCCGACGGGCTGTCGGGGATCCACGTTCACTTGACGAACACTTCCAACCTTCCGGTCGAGGCGCTGGAATCCGAATATCCCCTGACGCTCCTCAGATATGAACTGGCAAGTGATTCGGCTGGGGCAGGACGGCACCGGGGAGGCATGGGCATCCGCCGCGTGTATCGCGCCGAACGTGCCTGTCGCTTCACGCTGGCCGCATCACGCATCGATTCCAGGCCCTGGGGCCTTGCCGGTGGCTGCAGCGCCGCCGGAACGAAGGTTCATTTGAGCGACGATGAAACCATGTTTTCCGGCGCCATCGATCTCGAACGGGGCCAGATCATCTCCATCGTGACGCCGGGCGGCGGCGGCTATGGGAAGCCGAGCGAGCGTTCGCCGGCAGCCGTTGCCCGCGATGTCGAAGAAGGCCGCGTTTCAGAGGCCAGCGCTGACCTTCACCATGGAGAAACATGGCGCGGTCACTCGCAGTGACGGCAACCGGCAATTGTTTCACGTGAAACAATTGCCCGTCCCAGGGCGCCCGCAAGACCAGGCCGTCGCAATCACGTGGCCTTCACATCCGCCAGCAGTTGACCAACACGGTCGAGCGCCCGCCTTATGTTGGCCTCGCTGTTGGCATAGGAGAATCGGGCGTATCCCTCGCCGAAAGCGCCGAAGCTTGTGCCGGCCACGGTCGCCACGCCTGCCTCTTCCAGAACGCGATTTTGAAACGCGCGGGCGTCAAGCCCCGTGCCTGTCACGTTCGGAAAGGCATAGAAAGCGCCGCCGGGAACCCTGCATGATACGCCGGGCAGCGCGTTCAGCCCCTCAACCACAACCGAGCGGCGCTTGTCGAAAGCCGAAACCATGGTCTCCACGGCATCTTGAGGCCCCTTGAGCGCGGCAACTCCTGCATGCTGTGTCGGAGCGTTGACGCAGGAATGGCAGTTGATGGCAAGCCGCGTTGCAAGCTCGGCCAGCTTTCCGGGCCAGACGGCGAAGCCCAGTCTCCATCCCGTCATGGCGTAGGTCTTGCTCCAGCCGTCAAGCATGATCACGCGATCGGCAATCTCGGGATATGCCAGGAGCGAAGCATGCTCCCGTCCGTCGTACAGCATCCGACAGTAAATTTCGTCGCTCAGCACATATACGTCGGGGTGGTCGACAAGTCCGGCCACCAGTTTCTCGATTTCGCTCTTCGGGACCACGCCGCCGGTAGGATTGGCCGGGGTGTTCAGGATCAGAAGACGCGTCGCCGGCGTAATGTTTGCCAACACCGACTCGGCGTCGAAGGAGAAGTCGCGCTCTTCGAGCAATGGAATCGGGACAGCCTTCGCGCCCGTGAAGTTGATGACCGACTCGTAGATTGGGAATCCAGGATTCGGATACATGATCTCAACGCCAGGTCCACCGAACATGACGATGGCAAAAAACATGGTTACCTTGCCGCCGGGAACCACAACCACCCGCGAAGGGTCCACCTCGACACCGCGCCACTGCGCAATGTCTTCGGCGACTGCCTCCCTGATGGCAGGAATGCCCGGAGCAGGCGTATACCCGTGATGACCGTCACGCAGCGCCCGAACGGCAGCTTCGACAATGTGGGGAGGTGTCTTGAAGTCCGGCTGTCCGATTCCGAGGTTGATGATGTCCTGGCCCGACCTTGCCAGTTCTTCGGCTCTTGCCAGCACCTCGAATGCCGTCTCCGTACCCAGCCTTGCCATGCCATCGAATAGTTTTGCCATCGGATGTCCTTTCCTGGTTGAAAATCCCGCGTTCGCGTAGCAGCCCGCATTACAGGCATGTCGACCGGAATTGCACGCATGTTCGCAACAAGTCCGATGAGCACGGCTGAACGCCGATCGCTCGCAAGGCGCCGGTTCGACTGTTTCCGCCCTGTGGCGGCGTCCCGTCGCCTCCTGCAGGATCCAGACTGACCGCCAGCGCTCATCTTCATGCGGGACAAGCCCGAACTGGCCGCCGACCGAATGATGTACTTGGATTGTCAAATCTGCTACGCAGCTGTCGCCACGACAATGGATCACACTTGAAGGACGTGCAAGGATGGCCAAGGGCTCGATCCCTGCAGCCCGTCCCGGGGGAAACCGACTGGAGGCAGCCGGCACAATGGAGTCGAACACAAGGGGGAATTCAGCTTGCTCCGGCGCCGGGGTCGATCTGGACATTGACACCATCGACAGCTTTGTCAGGGATCGCATTCCCGACCTGGAAGGCGCTGCGCGCCTGCACCGAGTCCAGGGCGGCCAGTCCAACCCGACCTACATCATCGCCTACGACAACCGGAAGCTCGTTTTGCGGCGGCGGCCGGATGGAAAGCTGCTGCCGTCCGCGCACGCCGTCGGCCGGGAGTTTTTCGTCCAGAAGGCGCTCTGGCCAACGCCGGTGGCCGTGCCGCGCATGATCCTGCACTGCACCGATCCTGCCGTGGCCGGCACTGAATTCTACCTGATGGAACATGTGGAAGGTCGCATATTCCACCAGGATTCCCTGCCGGGGGTTGAGCGTCGGGACAAGCGACCGATGTTGTTCAATCTCGCCGAAATGCTGGCTCGCATTCACTCCGTGGACATTGCCGCCTGCGGTCTCGGCAGGTTCGGCCGGCACGGCTCCTACTTCCAGCGCCAGACAAGGCGTTGGTCAGGTCAATGGCGTCTCTCCAAAGGCCGCGAGCTTGACGACATGGATCGCCTGCTGCACTGGCTTCCGGACAACATTCCCGAAGACGATTCGACGACCATTGTTCACGGCGACTATCGTTCCGGAAACGTCATTTACCATCCGACCGAGCCCACCGTGCTGGCCGTGCTTGACTGGGAGTTGTCGACACTTGGTCATCCCATGGCCGACTTGGCGCACAGCTGTGCCTACATATGGATGATGGGAGATCTGCAGGCGAACATCATGGGAGCGTCATCGGTATCAGCGGCCATCGAGGGGTTGACCATGCCCGAGTTTGTCGACGCCTATTGCCGGATGGCTGCAACCGAACATCGGTTGACCAACTTTCACCTTGCCTTCGCACTGTTTCGCAACGCCGCAATCTACGAAGGGGTTGCCGACCGTGCCCGCCGCGGCAACGCCGCCGCGGCAAACGCCGCCAGCCTGGGGCGTGTCGTGCCGATTCTCGCAAGGCGGGCGGTGGCAATGACGACGGCTGGAGAGGATTTCATGAGCATCGCCCAATCGCATTCAAGCGCAGGACAGCCCAATGGACTTTGAACCTTCGGAACGCGTCAGGAACCTTGACGCAAGACTTTCCGATTTCATGGACGCACATGTCTGGCCCAGCGACTCCTCCTGGACCCACAGCGTGGAAGCCGGTCAGTACCCGATGGAACTGATCGACGGACTCAAGGCGAAGGCACGGGAGCTGGGCCTGTGGAACCTGTTCCTGCCTGGACTGAAGGACGATGAGCCGGGCACCAGGCTTTCGAATGTCGAATACGCTCCCCTGGCGGAAACCATGGGACGCCTGCCCTGGGCGTCCGAGATCTTCAATTGCAACGCGCCCGATACAGGCAACATGGAGATTCTCCACCTGTTCGGCACCGAGAGTCAGAGGAAGCGCTGGCTGGAGCCGCTCATGACCGGCGAAATCCGTTCGGCCGTTGCGATTACCGAGCCCGACTGCGCATCGTCCGATCCAACAAATCTCTCCACGACCATTCGCCCGGACGGCGACAGTTATGTCGTGAATGGCCGCAAATGGTTCACGACTGGCGCCTGTCATCCAAACTTCGCCTTTACGCTGGCGTTCGGACTGACCGACATCGACCTGGACCGGCCCAGGCATCGGCGGCACAGCTTTGTCATCGTGCCTGCCAACGCTCGTGGCTTTCGCGTCGTCAGAAACATTCCGATCATGAACCATCTGGCGCCTGAAGGCCACTGCGAGATTGAATTCGACAATGTCGTTGTACCTCGTGACAATCTTCTCGGCGAAGAGGGAGCTGGATTTGCGGTTGCCCAAGCCAGGCTCGGCCCGGGACGCGTGCATCACTGCATGCGGACGATTGGTCAATGCGAACGCGCATTGGAATTGATGTGCGAACGTGCGCTGTCGCGCTCCACGTTCGGAAACCGACTTGCCGACTACGCCAACATTCAGGACTGGATCGCCCGCAGCCGCATCGAAATCGATCAGGCCAGACTCCTGTGCCTGTATGCGAGCTGGCTGATGGACCGGGACGGGAACAAGGCGGCGAGAGTTCTTGTGTCGCAGATCAAGGTCGCCGCAGCCAACTTGCAGATCCGTGTGCTTGATCGCGCCATTCAGGTCTGGGGCGCCGCAGGATTGTCAAACGACACGCCGCTGGCAGGCCTTTGGACCTGGGGAAGGGCGCTTCGCTTCCTCGATGGCCCCGACGAGGTGCATTTGCGCCTGATTGCGCGCAACGAACTGCGTTCGGTCGAGTCACGACAAGGGAATTCTTGAAACCGGGCTTTGGAACATGAACTTGAACGCAGAATTCCGCCCCTTGGAGGGCATTCGGGTAGTTGAACTTTCGCACATGATCTTTGGTCCCTGCTGCGGACTGTTTCTCGCGAGTTTTGGCGCCGAAGTGGTTAAGGTCGAACCACCGGGCGGCGACAAGACGCGACAGCTGACGGGCATGGGCGTTTCCTTCTTCCCCACCTTCAACCGTGGCAAGAAATCGGTGGCGCTGGACATGAAGTCCGCAGAAGGCAGGATCGCATTCGACAGCCTGTTGGCCACTGCCGACGTGCTCCTGGAGAACTTTCGCGACGGTTCGCTCGCACGAATGGGCATTGCGCAGGAGCAGCTGGCCGATCGATTTCCGAGGCTGATCACGGTTGCCTGCAAGGGCTTCCTGACCGGCCCGTACCAGCGCCGCTCGGCGCTTGACGAGGTCGTCCAGATGATGACCGGACTCGCCTACATGACCGGCCCTCCGGGCCGTCCGCTTCGAGCCGGCTCGTCCGTCAACGACATAATGGGCGGACTGTTCGGCGCCTACTCCGTTGTTGGCGCCCTCAGGGAACGAGAACACACGGGCCGTGGGCGGCATGTGCGGGTCGGGCTGTTCGAGAACAGCCTGCTGCTCGTTGCACAGCACATGCTGCAGTTCGGCATGCTCGGCGTGGAACCGGACCCAATGCCCAACCGAGCCTTCTCCTGGCCAGTGTACGACATTTTCGGCGCCTCCGATGGAAGGGACATCTTCATTGCCGCGGTTTCCGAATCGCATTGGCAAACGCTCTGCACGATACTCAAGATGCCGGAACTGCTGTCCGATCCACGCCTGCAGACGCGCATTCAGCAGATCAACGCAAGAGAGTGGACCATACCTCGCTTTCGGAAGGCGGTGAGTGGATTCAGCTTCAATGCGCTGGCCTCCATTCTGGAACGGGAGAACATTCCCTTTGCACCGGTTGCCCGGCCCGCCGAAATGTATGACGATCCGCAGGCACAGGCCGCCGGAGGGCTGTCGTACAGCCGTTTGCCCGGCAACCAGCGGTACCGGTTCCCGGCCCTGCCTGTCGAAGTCGACTGTCAGCGAGTGGGCAGGGAACTGGATGTTCCCGGCCTCGGCGAACACACGTTGCAGGTCCTGCAGGACCTTGGAATTGACAAGCGGATCATCGAAAAGTCCGGCGGTGAAGGATCATGACATCCAGGTTGGCGAACGCACGCAGACTGTACCCCGAAGATCGGGTCGCGCTGCGCGAACTGGGGCTTCGAGACGGACTGCAGCTGACGAAGACCTTTCCCTCGACACCGGCCAAGATCGAATGGATCGAGAAGGCACATGGCGCCGGCGTTCGACACTTCGAGGTGGGCTCGTTTCTGCCGGTCAGGACATTTCCGCAGTTCGCCGACATACGCACTCTGATCAGGACGGTCGACGGACTTGACGGCGCTTTCAGTTCCGCTCTGACATTGAATGAACACGCCATTGCCGACTCGCTCGAAACGCCGGTGGACGAGATTGTCGTCGCGCTGTCGGCAACCGAGGAACATTGCATGTCCAACATTCGACGCTCTCGCCGGTCGGCCATTGGCCTCCTGTCCCACGCCGTTGGCGAGCGCAAGGGAAGCGACAGGCCATTGATCAATGCTTCGATTTCGGTTTCGTTCGGCTGTTCAGTCGGCGGAGAGGTGGCGCCCGAGGAAGTGTTGCGCCTGGCCGAAGCATGCGCCGAGGCCGGCGCCGAAGTCATTGGCATCGCAGACACCGTTGGCTTCGCCGGACCGCGGCAGGTGAGAGAACTGTGCGAACTGGTCCTGCCTCGCGTTCATCCTCTTCCCGTGATCATTCACCTCCACGACACAAGAGGGACTGGCATTGCCAATGCCTACGCCGCCCTGCAGGCGGGCGTGAGAGTCCTGGATGGCACGCTGGGCGGTCTTGGCGGCTGTCCGTTTGCTCCGGGAGCAACGGGAAATGTCGCCTTTGAAGATCTCGTCTATCTGTGCGAGCGCAGTGGCTTCGCCACGGGGATCGATCTGGAGAAGCTGCTTGAGCTGCGTCCAATCCTGGACCGGGAGCTGCCCGGAGAAACTCTGTACGGCGCGCTGGCGCGTGCCGGGCCTCCCGCCACGATCCGGTGGCAGTCGGGCTCGACCTGACGCTTCAAGCCGCTTGTCGGAACGGGGCGTGAATCGAACGGTTCCGAATTCCATGCGGCAACTGGAAGCCGGGCCAGCGAGATCTCCCGAAGTTCGCTAACGACCCCGGCGCGGCACGTCCCTTCATTGTGTTGGGCTTTTGTGCTTGCCCCAGCAATTCAAGGTTGACTTTTCGGGCAGTTCCAACTATGTGCCCGCACAGGCGTCGACCGGCGCCCTTTTCTTCCCAAACCATATTTGCCAGCGCAGACGCCGCAAAAACAAGGTACCACCAATCCATGTCCAATGAACAAATCCATGTTTCCGAACTGAAGGCCATGAAGCCGGCCCAACTTCTCACGATGGCCGGCGATCTCGATGTGGACAATCCATCCGGAATGTCCAAGGATTCCACAATCTCCGAAATCATCAAGAAAAGAGCCGCACAAGGCTGGAAGGTCTTCAGCGACGATGGCGTTCTTGAAGTGCTTCAGGATGGCTTCGGCTACCTGCGTTCCAGAGAATCCAACTATCTCCCCGGACCTGTCGACATCTATGTCAGTCCCAAGATCATTCGCAGGTTTGGCCTTCGCACCGGTTCGACCGTTGCCGGCGAACTCCAAGCCCCGAGCTCCGATCAAAAGTACTTCACGCTGACACATGTCTCGATGTTGAACTACAGCGATCCCGAAACGGCAAGGTATCGCGTCAATTTCGACAATCTGACGCCGCTTTATCCGGATCAACGAATTTCGATGGAGATTCCCGACACGCATTCCAAGGATCTGTCGGCCCGAATCATCGACCTCGTCGCTCCGCTTGGCAAGGGTCAGCGAGCCCTGATCGTTGCGCCGCCGCGCACCGGCAAGACCGTGCTGCTGCAAAACATTGCCAAGTCGATCGAAACAAACCACCCCGAATGTTTCCTTATCGTCCTGCTGGTCGATGAACGGCCTGAGGAAGTCACCGACATGCAGCGCAGCGTCAAGGGAGAGGTGATTTCGTCGACCTTCGACGAGCCCGCCACGCGCCATGTCAAGGTATCGGAAATGGTCATCGAGAAGGCAAAGAGGCTCGTCGAAAACAAGCGGGACGTTGTCATTCTTCTTGATTCGATCACGCGGCTCGGTCGAGCGTTCAATGCCGTTGTGCCTTCTTCGGGCAAGGTCCTGAGCGGCGGCGTTGACGCAAACGCATTGCAGCGTCCAAAGCGCTTCTTCGGCGCTGCGCGCAACATCGAGGAAGGCGGGTCGCTCACGATCATCGCAACGGCACTGATCGACACCGGCAGCCGCATGGACGAGGTGATCTTCGAGGAGTTCAAGGGCACTGGCAATTCGGAAATCGTGCTTGACAGAAAGGTGGCCGACAAGAGGGTCTTTCCTTCCATGGACATCCTCAAGTCGGGCACGCGCAAGGAAGACCTTCTGGTGTCGCGCCTGGATCTGCAAAAGACGTTCATGCTTAGGCGCATTCTCACCTCGATGGGCACGACCGAAGCCATCGAGTTTCTCATTTCAAAGCTGAGAATCACCGGGTCCAATTCGGAATTCTTCAGGTCGATGAACAGCAGGTAGCAACAAGCCGGTCTTGAGCCGGAAACGAAATCAACATGATATCGGGGCTGTCCACGAACACCGACACAATCTTTGCCGCCGCCACGGCCCCCGGTCGCGCCGCCATCGCTGTCGTCCGCATCTCGGGAAGTCAAACGCCTCACGTGCTTCGACAGATGGCCGGGCGGTTGACGCCGCCACGGCAGGCTGCGCTTCGCAAAATTCGCCGACCGGACGGCTCGCTTCTCGACGAGTGCCTGGTAATCCGCTTTCCGCACGGTGGAAGCTACACCGGCGAGGCAGCCGCAGAGCTTCATGTCCATGGTGGACGGGCCACAATGTCGGCCGTTCTGGAGACACTCGCCGGATTTCCCGGCATGCGGCCTGCAAGGCCCGGCGAGTTCACGCTGAGAGCCTTGCTCGCGGGCAGGATGGATCTTGCCCAGGTTGAGGGGCTGGCGGATCTTGTCGATGCCGAAACGGAAGCGCAGCGACGACAGGCACAGAGACAGTTTGGAGGAGCGGTTGGACAACAGGCCGCCAGGTGGAAACGGCAGCTGACAAGATCTCTAGCGTTGCTGGAAACCGAGCTGGAATTCTCGGAAGAGGACATACCCCTCGATCTCAGCCAAAGGGCAAGCGCCGAACTTTATGCATTGCGTGACGAGCTCAAAGTCGAACTGCGCGGCGTGGCAACGGCCGAAAGGCTGCGCGAAGGATTTGAGGTTGCCATTGTCGGCAGGCCGAACATCGGAAAGTCAACGCTCCTGAACTGCCTTGCGGGGCGCGAAGCTGCCATCACTTCCAGCATCGCCGGAACGACACGAGATGTCGTCGAGGTCAGAATGGACTTGCACGGGCTTCCCGTAACGCTGCTCGACACGGCAGGCTTGCGCGACAGCGCCGACCCCATAGAAACCATCGGCGTGGAGCGTACTGTGGCCAGAGCCAGGAATTCCGATCTCCGTGTGTTCCTGACCGGGTCCTCGCCTGCCGGCGGCGGCAGACTGGAACCGGCTTCGGGCGACATTGTTCTGCATGGCAAATGCGACCTCGGAAACCCCGGCCCCCACGCCGGCGTGTCGGGCAAGACCGGCGAAGGCGTCGACGCCATGATTGAACGCATCGTGAACGTGCTTGAAAACAGACTTGCGCGAGTGGCGACAATGACCAACATTCGCCATCGCAAGGCTCTCGAAACTGCCGTTGAAGCACTGGAGGCGGCCGAAGGCGCGCTTGCCTCGGCGGCATTCGGCGCTGAAATCTGCTCCGAGGAAATCAGAAATGCCGTAAAGTCTCTTGATTCCCTTACCGGCACAGTGGATATCGAGCATGTGCTCGATGAAATATTTGCCTCCTTCTGCATTGGGAAATAAATTGTTTCACATGAAACATTTCGATGTCATCATTGTTGGCGGTGGCCATGCCGGCGCCGAAGCGGCAGCGGCGGCTGTACGCGCAGGCGCACGCACAGCCCTGGTGACGCTCGTTCGCGCCGCCATCGGAAGAATGTCCTGCAACCCGGCGATCGGAGGACTTGGCAAGGGCCATCTTGTGCGCGAAATCGACGCACTCGATGGCGTCATGGCGACAGTTGCCGACCGCTCCGGCATCCAGTTCCGCCTGCTCAATCGGCGCAAGGGGCCAGCTGTGCAGGGACCACGCGCCCAAATCGACAGAGCTCACTATGCTGCAGGGATGCAGAGGCAGCTGCAGAAACTGCCGGAACTGACCATTGTCGAAGGGGAAGTCGCAGACCTCGTTGTCGATCGCAGCCGAGCGGCGGGCGTGGTCCTGGTCGACGGAAGCGAACTGCGAAGCCACACCGTTGTCCTGACAACCGGCACGTTCCTGCGCGGAGTCATCCGCCTTGGCGAAACCGCGACGCCAGCCGGGAGGGTTGGCGACAAAGCCAGCGTTCTGCTCGCCGAGCGGCTTGAATCCCTTGAATTTCCGTTGGGGCGGCTAAAGACCGGCACGCCGCCCAGGCTGGACGGCAGAACCATCGATTGGTCGCAACTCGAACAACAGCCCGGCGATGCCACGCCGGTCATGTTTTCGTTTCTTTCGACGCGACCGCGCCTTCGCCAGATTGGGTGCCACATTGCGCACACAAATCCCGCAACCCACGAAATCATTCAACGAAACATTGGCAGGTCGGCAATATATGGCGGCCATTTCGACAGCGCCGGTCCGCGTTACTGCCCGTCAATTGAAGACAAGATTGTCCGTTTTGCCGACAAGCGTTCGCATCAGATATTTCTTGAACCCGAAGGTCTCAACGACGACACAGTCTATCCAAACGGCATTTCGACGTCACTGCCGGCCGATGTCCAACTGGAGTTCGTCCGCACGATACCGGGGCTGGCCAGCGCCGACATGCTGCAGCCTGGCTACGCCATCGAGTACGACTTTGTTGACCCCAAGTGTCTGCGTTCGACACTGGAATGCCGGTTGCTTGAAAACCTGTATCTCGCAGGACAGATCAACGGAACGACCGGCTACGAGGAAGCGGCCGCGCAGGGTTTGGTCGCAGGACTCAATGCCGCCCGCAAGTCCCGCAGCGAGGATGGCATCAGGTTTCCGCGATCCCGATCCTACATCGGCGTAATGATCGACGATCTTGTAACCCGAGGCGTTACCGAACCCTACCGGATGTTCACTTCGCGAGCCGAATTCCGGTTGTCCCTCAGGGCTGACAATGCCGATTTGCGGCTGACACCCCTGGCCCGGCGACTCGGCATTGCCTCAACCAGGCGTCTCGACAGTTTTGCACGGAAGTCAGAGAAGCTCGAAAGGGCGCGATCGTTGCTGGCCAGACATGCTTTGGTTCCATCCGAAGCAAGACGTTATGGAATTCGTGTCAGCCAGGACGGCGTGAGACGGGATGGTCTGGATCTGCTTTCGATGCCGAACGCTTCCGTCCGTTCGCTGGCGCATATCTGGCCTGCTCTCAATGACATTGACGGTGGCACCGCGCAGCTTCTCGAGAACGACGCTGTCTACGCCAAATACCTTGACCGGCAGAATCGGGAAGCCGAGAAGCTGGAACAGAATGAGGCTCGTTGCATCCCGGATTCCATCGAGTACCGTTCGGTTTCCGGTTTGTCGGCCGAGTTGTGTGACAAGCTGACCCGCATTCAACCTGAAACCCTGGCCCAGGCAAGCCGTATCGAAGGCATGACTCCCTCGGCGCTGGCGCTCATACTTTCGCGCGTTGAAGCCGCCAACAGGGCGGCATCCGAGACGGAACGCGAATCCAAACAGCTTCAAAGCGCATGATCTCCGGTCATTGCAATCAACTGTCCGAAGAGGCTTCATCCAGTCGCCGAGGTCTGCGGCAAATGGAAACTCCGAGATTCCCAAACCCTCTTCTCGACAGATCGGACTCCCCTGAAACGGGTGCGAGACTTCGGTCGGAACTGAGTTTGGCCGGGGCAAGGGACTTGTTGCGTGGTTGTCTGCCGCCATCTGCCATGGACAAGCTGACTGCCTACGCCCAGCTCCTGCAGGACTGGAACCGCGGCATCAACCTCGTTGCCAAATCGACAATCGACGATCTGTGGCATCGGCACATTCTCGATTCCGCCCAGCTGTTCAGATTCCGGCCCGAGGGCAACCTGCGATGGCTGGACATAGGAACGGGGGCAGGTCTGCCTGGCATCGTGCTGGCAGTGCTGGCTGAATGCGATCGCCGGGAGCATGGAATTCACCTTGTGGAAGCAAATGCTCGGCGAGTTGAGTTCCTTCGGCTTGTCCGCAGGGAATTGGACGTCGACGTCAGGATCCTGCATGGGCGGTCCGAAATGTGCATGCCCTTCCAGGCCGACATAATTGCCGCCCGCGCTGTGGCAGACCTCACGTTCCTGATCGATCTTGCCTTGCCACACCTTGCAGTCCGTGGCTGCTGCATCTTTCCGAAGGGCCGGGAATTTCGCAATGAACTCCGGCTGGCGCGGCAGAAATGGCGGTTTTCATCGCAGTGCCATGAAAGTGTCACCAGCCGCGACGGCAGAATTGTCGCGCTTCGGGAATTGAGCCGTGCCTGACAGCCATCCGCTGCCGGAAAGAACCCGAATGCTCGCCGTTGCCAACCAGAAGGGCGGCGTGGGCAAAACAACAACGGTCATGAACATGGCGGCTGAACTGGTTGGCCTCGGCGCCAAGGCGCTGATAATCGATGTCGACCCTCAGGGCAGCGCGTCGACCGGTCTCGGAATCGACGCCGACCGGCGCAAGCCTGCAATTCACAATGTGCTGTCCGGAGAATGCTCCCTGCAGGAGGCTGCGATCGAATCGTCCTTCCCGGGCCTGCACATCGTTCCCGCGACAATGCAGCTGGTTTCAGCCGATCTCGAAATGGCTTCCTCACGCAATTCCCTCCATTTTCTAAGCGAGGCGCTGAGCGGCAGCCAAAGCTGGACCGAGAAGTTTCATTTCATCATCATCGACTGCCCACCTTCCCTGAACCTGCTAACCCTCAATGCCATCGTGGCAGCCAGAAACGTTCTTGTTCCGGTGCAGGCCGAGTTCTACGCACTCGAAGGGCTGTCCCAACTAACGGATACAATCCAGACGCTGCGCCAGTCAATAAGCGGAAGGATTCACATTGAAGGCGTCCTGATAACCATGATCGACCGGCGCAACCGGCTGGGTCGGCTAGTTGAGGAGAACGCCAGAAAGCGCTTCGGAAAGCATGTCTATCAGGCGACGATTCCACGCAATGTTCGCCTCGGGGAAGCGCCTTCCCATGGCATGCCAATGATCGTCTACGACAGCAAGTCAAAGGGGCGACTGGCCTATCTTGCCCTGGCAAGGGAAATCCTTGGCAACGCATAGCGGCAGAAAGGAAGAAACTTAAGGTGGCCCAAAAAAGGCATGGCAGAAATGTGCTTGGAAGAGGACTCGAGAGCCTGATCGGCGACATCGAACTGCCCACCGGCGCCGGCCAGGAAGTTAAGTCGATTTCCCTGGACAGAATCCTGCCAAATGGAAACCAGCCTCGAAGTCACTTTCCGGAACAGGACCTGCAGGAACTTGCCGATTCGATAGCCAGTCAAGGCATCGTGCAACCCCTTGTCGTGCGGCCGCATCCGAACGAACCTGACAAGTTTCAGATCGTTGTCGGGGAACGGCGCTGGCGGGCCGCTCAGCTGGCAGGACTGGACAAGGCGCCGGCGCTGCAACGAGACCTTTCCGACGAAAATTGCATGCTGGTCGCTCTGATCGAAAACATTCACCGATCAGACCTGAATCCCATGGATGAAGCCTCCACATTCAAGAGACTGATGAAGGACTTTGGCTGGACGCAGCAGCAACTGGCCGATCAAATTGGAAAGTCCCGCTCCTACGTTGCCAACGCCGTCAGGCTTCTCAAGCTGCCGGATTCCGTTCAGAGGAATGTCCGCAACAGCCAGCTGTCCGCTGGACATGCGCGTGCCTTGCTGCCGTCGCCCGACCCCGCCAAAGCGGCCGCCAAGGTTGTTTCCAAAGAGCTGTCGGTACGTCAGACAGAAAACCTCGTTTCCAGACAGAAGTCGTCCGAATCTGACACATTGCCTGCATACCGGCCACGGAAAGCGCCTGACACAGCGCTTCTGGAAGCGGCGATTTCAGCCAACTTGAAGGCCAATGTATCCATCGTGCTTGCCAAACGCGGGAACTCCGGAAAGCTTGTCATCAACTTCAAATCGATCAGGCAGCTTGAGGATCTGTACAGTCAGTTGGTGCACGGAAGGCCCCGACGGCGAGAGCCTGCCAAGTCGGATTCCTGATCACTCGACAAATGCATCGCTGGCGAATGCCTGCTTGATGCTCTCCATGGCACGATCGACGCTGGCAGGGTCCTTCCCCCTGACGACAATTCGGGCGCCGTAGATGCCTCCGACCGCAAACGGATAGGAGCCAATGCTCAGGTCCGGGGACTGCGAAGCTATCTCGCCAAGCGGTCCTGCCAGTTCGCCCTCCGGCCGTCTCACCTCGACGGTCCTGGAATGGAAAGGCTTGCCGCCACTGAGCTCTGGCAGCAGCGTGGACAGCATTGCCCGGAAAATGACGGGAATTCCCGCCAGAACATAGACGTTTTCGACGACAAACCCGGGTGCGCCGGAAACACTGTTGCGGATCAAGTCCGCGCCGACCGGCATGCGGGCCATGCGCAACCTTGCTTCGTTCATCTCAAGACCCTGGGAACGAGCACGGTCGGCGATGATCTTCCGGGCATCCTCATTGACGGCAAAGTCGCAACCAAAGGCCACCGCAATCGACTGTGACGTTATGTCGTCATGTGTTGGTCCGATGCCGCCGCAGGTAAACACATAGTCATGGACACGCCGGAGCTCGTTCAAGGATTCGACAATTCGATTCCGTTCGTCGGGAACAATGCGCACTTCCCGCAAGTCAATGCCAATCGTTCCGAGTTCGGTCGCCAAATGGGCAACGTTGCGGTCCTTGGTTCTCCCCGACAGGATTTCGTCGCCGATGACCAGCATCGCCGCGCCTGGATTTTTCATTGTCCTCGCTCCATCGACCCCTTTCCTCGTCAACTAGCCCGGCCTGACAACGACCATGATCACGATCAGGATCATCAGTGCAAAGGGTATCTCGTTGAGCATTCTAAACTGCCGGCTGGTAACCTGACAGCTCCCACGCTCAATCATGCGGCGCTGGTGTGCAAGCCAAAAGTGAATTCCAGTAAGCGACAGAATGGACGCCAGCTTCACCCAAGGCCACATCTGCGACCAGTCGACAATTCCCGGCAGCGCCGCCAATGCAATTCCGAATGTCCATGTCAGCATCATTGCCGGTGTCATGATGATGCGCGACAGCCGCGTCTCCATGACATTGAACATGGCCTGCCGACCCGGACTGTCCGCGGCGTACTCGAGATGATACACAAACAGTCTGGGAAGGTAGAGAATTGCCGCCATCCAGGCAATTGCCGCAACAATGTGACAAGCCTTCAGCCACGGATAAAGCGGGATCAACCAATCCATCATTCGGCAACCTTTGCACGCTCGGGGTTGGCCAGCGCTTACTTGCCAGACCTAGAATTGTCCATGCGACCATTCCAGCAACACAGGCGGAAAGGTGTTCGCTACGACTTGCGCATGTCTTCGGCAGTCGAATGACCTCTTGTCGGCGCCAGAAACGACCGCACCATGTCAACCACCACTTCTCCCCGCTGGTTGCGACCGACATGCCCAACCTTGACAATTCCGCTGTCCGTCCTCGACTTGGACAGCCGCTTTTCCATCACCGTTGTTTCCGCATACACCGTGTCGCCTGCGAAAACCGGCGCAGGAAGGCGGATTTTCTGCCATCCCAGATTGGCGATGGCGCGCTGGCTGGTGCTTGAGACGCACATTCCCACCACGATCGCGACGGTAAGCGTGGAATTTATCAGACACTTCCCGAATTCGGTGTGGCTGCTGTAATGGGCGTCGAAGTGCAGTGGATGGGTATTCATCGTCAACAAGGTGAACCAGGTGTTGTCAGACTCGTTGATCGTCCGGCCTGGCCAATGTTCTATGACGTCGCCGACTCGGAAATCTTCGTAGTCAAGCCCCGGGTTCTCGCGGAAGCGTCGCTTCCCGACCCGGATCAGTCCATTTGGGGCCTTGCTCGATTTCAAATGTTCGTCGCACATAGACACATAATATAGATCATCTAATATCTTCATTGTTTATATTGCGGAGGGAAAAGTAGAACAAGTCCGTCGCCACTGGCGGATGCGGCTTGGACTCGACAAATCCGGGGACAATTTGGCCTGTTTGGACGGTTCTGAAGGCTTGTGCCCTGTGTTCAGGCAAGGCGGCTGAAGGACAAAACGTGTTAACATCGGTTCGAAAGCGTTGGCGGAGAGTCCCCTGGGGACATTGTTCGCCTGCAGGTTCTCCGCAATAGGTGGGTTTTGCCCAGTTTTGGGAAATTGACGCACGCCGGTTGACCTGAATGCTGACATGCCCAAATATTTCGATAGACTGTCGAGCCACAAGGAACGCGATTATTGCGGCCGGAAATTGGAGAACAGGAAGATGGTCACGTTAGCCGGAGTAATCGGATACCCCATAGAGCACAGCAAGTCTCCGATGATCCATGGATATTGGCTGCACAAGTACGGAATTAGCGGTCACTACGTCCCCCTGAACGTAAAGCCCACCGACTTTCGCAACGTCATTCGGACGCTGGGCCACATGGGCTTCAGAGGGGTCAACGTTACCGTGCCGCACAAGGAGGCGGCAATTCAGTATTCGGACAAGATATCCGACAATGCGGCAATGATCAGGGCAGCCAACACGTTGGCCTTCAGGCCCGACGGGTTGATACACGCCGACAATTCGGATGGATATGGCTTTCACCAGAACATTGTCGAAACCCTTCCGGACTGGGTTGCCAGCGACGGGCCGGCGCTGGTGATTGGCGCAGGTGGAGCCGCAAGGGCCGTCATCCATTCGCTGCTCAGCGAAGGCGTTCCGGAAATCTATCTGGTGAACAGGACAATCGAACGGGCCGGTCTCCTGCGTCGGGATTTCGGCAACCGTGTGAAGATCTTCCAGATAAGCCGCACCGGCGATTTGGCCGGACACGTCAACACGGTCGTCAACGCTTCGTCAATGGGCATGGTTGGAATGCCTGACCTGAAGTTTCCGCCGGGGAAGCTCCGGAAGGGAACTGTCGTTTGCGACATCGTCTATGCCCCGCGGGAGACCGCGTTCCTGAAACTGGCCTCCCGCGAAGGCTGCCGGATCGTTGGCGGGCTTGGCATGCTTCTCCATCAGGCTGCATACAGCTTCAATTTCTGGTTTGGAATTCTTCCCGAAATCACGCCCCGGTTGAAGGCAATGGTGGAAGATGGGTAGGCGCTCCATTGTGATCGGGATTACCGGCTCCATGGGAATGGGAAAATCCACGGTTGCCGGGATGATTGCCCAGGAAGGCATTCCGGTATGGAGCGCCGACGAGTGTGTCGAACGCCTGTATGGACCAGGAGCCGCCGGCACGCTGGCCATCGCCCGAGAGTTCGGAATGGAGTTCGTTGACGAAAGCGGCGTGTCCCGCGCAAGGTTGCGAAGGCTGGTTCTTGGCAACAACGAAGACATGGATCGGCTTGAAAGGCTGATTCATCCATTGGTCAGCAAGGACAGGAACGAGTTTGTTGCCCAGGCAAGGCGCCGACGAGCGTGTTGCGCCGTTGAGATTCCGCTTTTGTTCGAGACCGGTGCAGACCGGGAAGTCGACTTTGTGATCGTTGTCTCGGTTCCCGAGCAAGTGCAGCGAGATCGATTGACTGCCAGAGGGACTCTCGAAGCCTGGCAGATTGACGCCCTGCTGTCCCGTCAGGCAAGCGACGAACGGAAGAGGGAGCGGGCGGACTTTGTGGTTTCCTCGGTGTCCCTGTCGGAGACGCGCCTGCAGGTTGCAGAGGTTCTGTCACGGATCAGGGAAAGGAAGACCGGACCATGCGTGAATTGATTCTTGACACCGAAACGACGAACCTCGACTATCAGGGTTCCGGCCGCATCGTCGAGATAGGCATTGTCGAACTGGTCGACAGGTATCAAACCGGAGAGGAATACCATCAATACATCAATCCGGAGGCTGAAGTTTCGGAGGCAGCCTTGAAGGTGCACGGTCTGGACAACAGCAAGCTGGAGCAACATCCGACATTTTCCGAGATTGTCGACGGCTTGCTGGAGTTCATCGGACAGGATTTGCTGGTCGTGCACAATGCCAAGTTCGACAGAGGCTTTCTGAACAAGGAGCTGGCCCTGGCAGGCCGTGAGCTGTTGCCGGCGGTGAGGGTGTTCGACACGCTCGACCTTGCGAGGAGCACGCTTCCACAGAGGGCGCAGCACAATCTGGATGCTCTGTGCAGGTACTACCGGATCGATGGTGCGGGGCGCGAGCTGCATGGCGCTCTCATTGATGCCAGACTTCTGGCCGAGGTCTATCTGCGACTGCTGCAGGACAGTCAGGGTGACGGCGACATGCTGGAATACCTGGAGCGCCAAGGTCGAGCGTCGTCGCCGCAGGTCTCGAAGAAGCGTCGGCGTTCGATTTCGGCCCAGCTGACCGATGCGGAGAGGCAGGCTCATCGAAAGTATGTGGAGAAGACGCTCGGGCCGAACGCTCTATGGCTCAACTACTTGCAGTGAGCTGTTGGTTTCATTCGTCGTCGATGCCGCCGCGTGGTTGAAAAAAGAGCGCTGTTTGCATACCTTTGCGCGCCATGGCATTTGTCAATGCCTTTCCGACAGAGAATCTGCCCCCTTTTTAGCTGTCTAGATGAGTGTGAGTGTGGCACGAGTGATCTATGATCGCGAACATGGAACTTGATCTGCTGGCAATTGTCCAGATTGTGTTTGCAGACTTTGTGCTGTCGGGAGACAATGCGGTCGTGATTGCCATGGCTGCAGCCGGGTTGCCAACCTCCCAGAGACGGCAGGCCATCATGCTGGGAATGGCGATGGCGGCGGGATTTCGCCTTTTCTTCGCCATCATCGCAAGCTTTCTTTTGGAAATACCAGGCATACTCCTGATCGGAGGCATCCTGCTGGCATGGGTGTGCTGGCGCTTCTACTCGGACATCCGCAGCCAGGAGTGGGCAACCAGTCCCAGCATTGAGACTCCGGAGGGCGCTCGCAAGGGCAAGTCTGGCGGCAATATGCGGCGGGCGCTCTTAACGATCGCCATGGCGGACATTTCGATGTCGATCGACAACGTCCTGGCAATTGCCGCCATCGCCCGGGACGACAGAGTCCTCCTCATGTTGGGCATGGCATTCGCAATCCTCCTGATGGTGCTGTGCGCCACAATCATCATGCGCATCTTGCACCGATACCCGCTCCTGTCGTGGCTGGGGCTGCTGTTTCTTGTGTATCTCACCGGTCTGATGCTGTATGACGGCACCGAGCAATTGCTGGAGTATGTGATGTGAGAATGACTACTGAGGAGGCGTTTGTAAAGGTTTTGCAAATGCACGGAATCGAACACGCCTTCGGCATCATCGGTTCCGCCATGATGCCCGTTTCAGACCTTTTCCCAGCGGCCGGCATCACCTTCTGGGATGGCGCACATGAATGCAATTCAGGAATGGCAGCCGATGGATACACACGGTCCACCGGCAAGATGTCCATGATGATCGCCCAGAACGGTCCAGGAATAACGAATTTTGTGACGCCGGTGAAAACCGCCTACTGGAACCACTCGCCAATCCTGCTGGTTACTCCTCAGGCCGCCAACATGACGATTGGGCAAGGCGGGTTTCAGGAAATTGAGCAGATGAAACTGTTCGAGGACATGGTCTGTTACCAGGAGGAGGTAAGAGCGCCTTCGCGGATGGCGGAAGTCCTCAATCGGGTCATCGAAAAGGCTTGGCGGGGATGTGCACCCGCGCAAATCAACGTGCCGCGAGACTTCTGGAATCAGGTCATCGACATAGAATTGCCAAAACCTGTTCGGCTAGAGCGCCCGCCAGGCGGAGTCCAGGCTGTCAGGGATGCCGCTCGAATCCTCTCGGAAGCACGATTTCCGGTTGTCCTGAATGGCGCCGGCGTGGTGATTGGAAATGCCATTGAATCCTCTCGACGTTTGGCGGAGAGGCTTGATGCGCCGGTTTGCTGCGGATACCAGCACAATGACGCCTTTCCCGGTTCTCACCCGCTTTCGGTGGGTCCTCTGGGCTACAACGGATCCAAGGCAGCGATGGAGTTGATCAGCAGAGCCGATGCTGTTCTGGCCCTTGGAACGCGCTTGAATCCGTTTTCCACATTGCCCGCCTATGGAATCGAGTACTGGCCCGATGGCGCGAGCATCATCCAGGTCGACATCAATGCGGACCGCATTGGACTTACAAAGCCTGTGACTGTGGGCATTCAGGGAGACGCCGGACAAGTCGCCGAGCACATTCTTGCCGAGTTGGCCGAGCATGCCGGCGACAGAGACAGGGTTGAACGCAGGCAGTTGATTGCTTCCACCAAGTCCCGATGGACACAAAATCTCGCTTCGTTGGATCACGAGGAGGATGATCCTGGAACAACCTGGAATGAGCGTGCCAGGCGCAGGGAACCAGACAGAATGAGCCCGAGAATGGCATGGCGAGCCATCCAGTCGGTCTTGCCAACCTCGGCAATCATTTCGTCGGACATCGGCAACAATTGTGCCATTGGCAACGCCTATCCGAGTTTCGACACAGGTCGGAAATATCTAGCGCCCGGGCTGTTCGGACCCTGTGGCTATGGGTTTCCGGCAATCATTGGAGCGAAAATTGGTTGTCCTGACACACCGGTGGTAGGGTTTGCGGGAGATGGTGCGTTTGGCATATCGATGAACGAAATGACGTCTTGCGGCCGTCCGCCCTGGCCGCCAATCACAATGGTCATATTCCGAAATTTTCAGTGGGGCGCCGAAAAGCGAAACACGACGCTGTGGTTTGACGACAATTTTGTGGGAACCGAACTGGATCCCGAAGTCAGCTTTGCTGGCATCGCCGACGCCTGCGGCCTCAAGGGTGTCCGCGTCAGCACCATGAACGCCTTGTCCGAAGCGCTCCAAAACGCAGTCGATGCGCAAATGGAGCGTGAGCAGACAACTTTCATTGAAGTGATTCTCAATCAGGAACTTGGAGAGCCGTTCCGACGAGATGCCATGCGGCGGCCGGAGGAGGTGGCAGGAATCGCGGCAACGGACATGTGTTCTCAGAACGTCAACTGACATCGAATTTGCGGTAGGCGACCGCAGCGACGGAGCAAGGGAGCGGGAACGTGCAGAATGACTTCATCAATAGTCTGTTTGCCAAGGCGTCTGCCAGTCCGCAACGGATTGTGCTTTCGGAGGGCACATCCAGTCGAGTTCAAAAGGCGGCAGCCAGCGCCACCAAACTGGGTTTGGCGAAGATCACGTTGCTTGGGCCCAAGCAGGAGATCAGGCGGGGATTGTCTCGATTTGTTCCTCAACAGCGCGGAATTTCAGTGCTTGATCCGCGCGAATCGAGAAATCTAGATCAATATGCCGAGGAATTCCTGCGAGTCCGGAAGCACAAGGCTCCGGATCAAAGCGCCGCACGGACCATAGTTTCTGGCGAGCTCG